>ERZ802830.870-NODE-870-length-29741-cov-54.7042_pt1 | contig 29741 bp, 30 predicted proteins | sample MGYA00345654_ERZ802830 | MGnify/ENA primary metagenome ERZ802830 (study PRJEB30503, sample SAMEA104212375) | marine metagenome | biome: Westerlies Biome; feature: [SRF] surface water layer (ENVO:00010504) within the epipelagic zone...; material: water... | reverse complement strand
CAAAGAAATATTTTTGAATAAACCCAACCCAACCAGACCTAGACAAAACCTCAATAGGCTTATCTATTTTGTTCAACCGAACCGTAGAATACGGATCAGACTCAGAGCTTATGGCAACCCCCTCGTATGAGCTGTTATTCATCATCCCGCCTTCAAGCGCCCCCCTTTTAAGGTCTAGAGATTTGCCCTCAGACCTATAAAGTCCAGCGAACGCTTTCCCCTCAACCCCATCAAGAGAAGAATCATATACAGAAACCTCATAGGTGTTTGGCAAAAAAGAAATTCTTTTTGAAACACCAAGGCTTGAGTCTTCCAACTCAACATAATCCTTGCCACTGTTAACAAGCTTGAACTCCGGAGTTACGCCGGTAAAACCACTTTTAAAATAATAACTAAAAGAGGAGGTATCCGAAGAGCCAAAGACCCTGTAACCCAAAGAACCCTCTACATTCTCAACACCATAATTCTTGAACCTTGATTCGACTATAGAACCGTTAGATATCGAAATAACCAACGACATATCATCACTTTCTATTGATACAAAACCATTTTCAGGCGTCATAGAAGATGACGAAGCGCTCTCAAGATGCCTCTCAACAGACTCGGCTTTTTTTTCTGAGTTCCACTCAAACAGCAAAGCAAGAGAGAGAAAAACAATCGCAGCTAAATAAACACCTCTTAAATTCATACCTTATCCAAACTTTTTTTTAAAATATTTTCAAACGCAGCCGCAATCTCACTTGAGGCTACGCCATATGATAACTCTCCAAAAGGCCTAAATACAGAAAAAACTAAAACACCTTCTAAAAGAACCTCGTCTGGAAGAGCTCTATATATCTCTTTTATTTGCCTTTTGATTTTGTTTCTTTCAACAGCCAACTTAAAAAACTTTTTAGAGATAGAAATTTGTATTTGATTTTTATTCGATGTTTTGTGAAATATCCTAAAATACTTGCAGGAGTATATGCGTTCAAGAGATTCAAATTGATTTTTTTGTTTGGACAAACTAGGCGCTAAGAACTTTTCTACCTTTTTTTCTTCTATTAGATAAAACAGCTCTACCAGCCTTGGTGGCCATTCTTGCTCGAAACCCATGTGTTCTTTTTCTTTTAAGGTTGCTTGGTTGAAAAGTTCTCTTCATAATGTTTAAAGGTCAAAAAGTGATGAGAATTATAGCTTAATATTTTTTTAAAACCACAAAAAATATAATTTTTTTTATATACAACTTATCCACAGCAAATTCTTATATTTATCCTGTAGATATCTTGTGGATTTTTTAATAGACTATCAATCTTAATAGGAGATTTAATTGGAACTTTGGAATAAGTGTTCTGAAAAACTTGAGAACAAACTATCTCAAGAGGACTTTAACACCTGGATCAGGCCTCTCAAGGCATCTATAGAAAAGAATACGCTAGAGCTTGTTGCTCCAAATGACTTTATTTTAGATTATATCGAGAAAAACTATACCGAAGACATAAAACAAGTCCTAAAATCACAGTCGAAAAAGAGCATAAACCTGGTGTTCAAGACACATACAAAAGAAACATTTGTCGACAAGTACAAGAATAATAAAAACTCACAGATCAAGCTTGTTGAAAATTACACTTTTGATACTTTTGTCGAAGGAAAATCTAATCATTTGGCTCTTGCGGCTTCTAAGCAGGTGGCAGCAAACCCCAAAGGAGACTATAACCCGCTTTTTATCTATGGCGGAGTAGGCCTGGGGAAAACCCATTTAATGCATGCTGTTGGGAACCAAATTCTTAAAAATGAGCCTAAAAAAAGAATTGTTTATGTTCATTCAGAAAAATTTGTTTCTGATATGGTAAAAGCTCTTCAGCTTGGCGCAATGAATGAATTTAAATCTTTCTATAGGAATGCAGACGCTCTTTTAATTGATGATATCCAATTTTTTGCTGGAAAAGAACAATCACAAGAGGAATTTTTCCATACTTTTAATGCTCTTTTAGACAGAAACAATCAAATGATACTGACATGTGATAAATACCCAAAAGAAATTGATGGTCTTGAGGAGAGGCTAAAATCTAGGCTTGGTTGGGGCCTCCCAGTTGTTATAGATCCTCCAGAGCTAGAAACAAGAGCTGCGGTTCTTTTGAGCAAAGCATCTTCTATGGGGGTGTCGCTGCCCAATGATTGTGCAATCTACATAGCACAAAGGATTAGGTCCAACATAAGAGAGCTTGAGGGAGCGCTAAAAAGAGTGGTTGCAAACGCAAGGTTTACCAATCAAGATATTGATTTAGCTCTAGTAAAAGAAGCCCTTAAAGACCTTTTTGTAATTTCTGCAAAAATGGTAAGTGTTGAAAACATTCAAAAAACTGTTGCAGAATACTATAATATCAAGCTTTCTGACTTACTGTCCAAAAGAAGAAGCAGATCAATAACAAGACCAAGACAAATGGCAATGGCACTTACAAAAGAACTTACAAACCACAGCCTGCCGGAGATTGGAGAGTCTTTTAATGGCAGGGATCACACCACTGTTTTACATGCCTGTAAAAAAATTGCCGAATTAAGAAAAGAAAACCCTTCCCATGAAGAAGACTACAGGAACCTCAACAGAGCGCTTACAAATTAATGGATTTTTATATATCTAAAGAAGAGGTTGTTAAATCGCTTAACCTTACGTTAGGGGTTGTCGAGAAAAGACAAACACTTCCAATACTTTCAAATGTCTTGTTTGAGGTTGATGAATCATCCTTAAAACTAACAGCTACAGACCTTGAGAGTGAAATATCAACAACATCAACAATATCTAATTTTAAAAGCGGAGGAAAAACAACCGCTCCAGCAAGAAAGTTAAGCGATTTATGTAGATTGCTTCCTGATATGACTGAAATTCACTTCTTTCTTGATGGTGATAACCTTAAAATTGAGACAGATTCAGGAAAATACAACCTTTCAACCCTTCCTAGCGAAGATTTTCCTATTTTTGAACTCGAAGAAGCTCAATCACAAATCAATATATCACCCCAAAATCTTAAGTTTCTTATATCTAAAACATCTTTTGCAATGGGAAACCAAGATTGGAGACATTATTTAAATGGACTATATTTATTAATTGATGACAAAACAATGACAGCCGTTGCTACAGATGCTCATAGACTAGCTCTTTCAAAATCTCTTTTAAACGAAGCAGCATCAGAAAACTCAAATGGAATTATTCCTAGAAAGTCTATTAATGAAATCGGCAAATTGGTTGGTGATGAGTCTGAAAATATTGTAATTAAATTAGGCCCTACATCTATTGCTGCCAATGTTGCTGGAACAACATTTGTAAGCAAGCTTATTGAGGGAAAATTTCCAGACTATGAACAGGTGATTCCTTCTGGAGAAAGTTCATTGTTGGTCGTTGATAGAAAAATATTTTCTGACAGTCTAAGCCGGGTAAGTGTTTTATCAAGTGAAAAATATAAAGGCGTAAGAATATTGACTAAAGAAAATATCTTAAATATTTCTGCAAACAATCCTGAAAAAGAACAAGGCGAAGAAAATGTTCCTTGCGAATATTCAGGCGATGAAATTGACATAGCATTCAACGTAAATTATTTACAAGAAATATTATCAACAATTGATTCAGAAAAAATTGAGATAAACTTTTTCGGATCAGAAAAAAGTTGTCTAATCACTGATCCAAATTCTGATGACCTTAAATATGTAGTAATGCCACTCCTTATTTGATGTGCCATTAACAAATATTTCCATCAAAAACTTTAGGTGTTTTGAGAGCATAGAAATTTCTCTTTCGCCAGGAGTTAATTTTTTTTATGGGGCTAATGGATCTGGGAAAACAAGCATCCTAGAATCAGTATTTATTTTTTCAAGTGGAAAGTCATTCAAGAGCTCAAATCTTGTTTCACTCATAAATCAAAATAGTGAAAAATTTCTTCTTAAAGGGTTTGATGCCAAGAAGGGTTATATAGTTGAGGTAGAGAAAACTAAAGAAAAGCCTATATCTATTTTACTAAACAATAAGAAGACAGTTACAAGCAAACTGATTAAAGAGTTCCCATGCACACCAATTCATAATAATACTTTTTCTTTTACAAACGCTTCGCCAGATTTTAGGAGAAAGCTTCTCGATAGATCAATCTTTATAGCAGAGGATAATTTTTCATCCAATTGGTTTTCATATTATAGGGCTCTAAAACAAAGAAACAGTATGTTAAAAAATAACCGCATATCAGATATTTATGCATGGAATGAAATGCTTGTTGAGGAAGGAACTAAGCTGGATAATTATAGAAAAGATTTTTTTGACAAAACCATAAAAGAGTTTCACACTCTGTTGGAAATATTAAAACCATATAATGTTTTTGACTTTTTTGATGTAATTAATATTAGCTTTTTTCAAGGATGGGATAATGAGAAATCTCTTTTAAAAATACTTGAAGAAAACAAACAAACAGATATTAGAAGAAAAACCACAACGAGTGGCCCGCATAAATCTGATATTAAATTTTTAATAAAAGATATTGATGCGAAACAAATTTTATCTCGAGGCGAACAAAAATTTTTCTCAATCTTATGGTCATGTGCACAACATGAAGTCCTTAAAAAGCATTACAGAATTGATGCAACATTAATAATAGATGACATAAGATCTGAGTTGGATGATCGGGTTTTCAATCTTTTTAAAAAGCTTCTTGAGCACAACAAAAACCAAGTTATCTTTTCCTGTATAGATGATTGTTTTAGTAGTAAAATATCCAGTAATTTTAAAGACTTTAAAAAGTTCCACGTGGAACAATTGAGATAACAAATGGCAAAAAAATCCAAAGACGCCAAGTATGATTCTTCTAATATTCAAGTACTAAAAGGTTTAGAGGCTGTAAAGAAAAGACCAGGTATGTATATAGGTGATACCGATGATGGATCTGGATTGCATCATATGGTTTTTGAAGTTCTCGATAACTGTATTGACGAAGCAATGGCTGGACACTGTTCTGACATACAGGTAATTATTAATAAGGATGGCTCTGTCACTGTTACAGATAATGGCCGTGGCATCCCTGTTGATGTTCATAAAAAAGAAGGCGTATCGGCAGCACAACTAATCTTAACCACTCTTCACTCAGGTGGAAAATTTGATGATAATTCCTATAAGGTTTCTGGAGGATTACATGGTGTTGGAGTGTCAGTCGTAAACGCTCTTTCAAAAAAATTAATCTTAGAAGTTTACAGAGATGGCGGTGAATATTTTCAAGAATATATAGAGGGCAAACCAAAAGCCAAATTAAAGAAAATAAAAAAATCAGATCAAACAGGAACAAAGATAACCTTCTATCCATCAGAAACAATTTTTACATCAATTGAATTTGAAACTGATAGGATTCATAAGAGGATTCAAGAGCTTTCATTCTTAAATGCAGGTGTTTCTATAAATGTTGAGGATAAAAGAACTGGAAAATCAAAGAAATTTAAGAATAACGGCGGACTTTCAAGCTATGTGACACACCTTCGAGGAAGAAAACAAGGACTTTCCGAGATATTTGAGTGTTCTGCGGTTGATAATGAGGTTGGGGTTGAAATAGCAATGCAGTGGACAGATTCATATAGTGAAAACGTTCTCTGTTATACAAATAATATTCCACAAAAGGATGGCGGAACCCACCTTGCAGGCTTTAGAGGCAGCCTCACAAGAGTTTTGAAAGCTTTTATAAAGAAAGAAAATGCCAAAAAAACACCTACAGATCTTCTTGGAGAGGATGTAAGAGAGGGCTTGATTGCAATAATATCTGTCAAAGTGCCAGATCCCAAGTTTTCATCACAAACAAAAGAAAAACTAGTTTCATCCGAAGTAGAAAGTGTTGTAAGTACTCTATTTAGTAAGTATTTTAATGATTTCTTGCTTGAAAACCCTAAAGATGCAATGTCAATCGTTTCTAAAGTTTCTGAGGCAGCGCTTGCAAGAGAGGCTGCTAGAAAAGCAAGAGAAATGACAAGAAGAAAAGGAGTGCTAGAAATTGCTGGATTGCCAGGAAAGCTGGCAGACTGTCAGGAAAAAGATCCTACTCAGTCTGAAATATATATAGTTGAGGGAGATTCTGCTGGAGGATCAGCCAAACAAGGAAGAAATAGAAAGAATCAAGCAATACTTCCGCTCAAGGGTAAAATTATAAATGTTGAAAAAGCTAGAATAGATAAAGTCCTTGGGTCCGCAGAGGTTGGAACATTAATAAAGGCCCTTGGTTGCGGCATTGGTAAAGAAGACTTCGATATAGATAACTTAAGATACCATAGAATAATCATTATGACTGACGCTGATGTTGATGGATCGCATATAAGAACTCTTTTATTAACTTTCTTTTTTAGACAAATGTATGAAATCGTTGATAGGGGACATATTTACATAGCGCTTCCGCCTCTTTATAAAATAACTAAGGGTAAAGAGTTTATCTATGCCTCAGATGAATCACAAAAAGACGAAGCCATTAAGAGTCTCTCCAAAACTGGAACAAGAGGGTTAGAGGTTCAAAGGTATAAAGGCCTCGGAGAAATGAATCCAGAACAGCTATGGACAACAACAATGGATCCAGAAAACAGAAGAATGATGCGAGTTGATATAAAGGATGTACAGGACGCAAATGAGTCATTTGAAGTTTTAATGGGAGATGATGTTGAGCCAAGAAGAGAATTCATTGATGCAAATGCATTATCAGTGAAAGAGCTAGATATTTAGTTAATTTCTTTAAAATTCTTTTCAATCCAATTAAAAGCCTTATTTGTAGCATCCTTAGCATTTTTACCGTATAAAGGGGCGCCGATTAATACTTTTATTTCACCACTATGCTTATTGAAGGTCCTATTCTTCCAAAATAAGCCTGAATTATGACAAATAGGTATTATTGGCACATTATTTTTAACAGATAAAAGACCACAGCTATTTGAAAATGTTTTAAGGCCTTTCTGTGGCCGTGCTCTTGTACCTTCTGGAAAAATTATTAATGAAACACCATTAGCAAGCTTTTTTGAGCCATCTTTTATAACCTTTTTAAGACTTACAAGCTTTTTTGATCTTTTTAAATGTATTGGCTTAAGACAAGCTAACGCCCATCCAAAGAAAGGAATATAAAGCAGCTCTTTTTTGATGATACTAGAAGAAGGAAAATACAATGTCTGTAAGAAAAATGATTCCCAAGCTCCCTGGTGGTTTGAGACTAAAATACATGGCTCATCAGGTAAATTTTCAGAACCTTTTATCGTCCAGGAAACTCCACAAATTAACTTTAATGAATAAAGAATGAAGAATATCCATTTGGATGCAATCTTTTGTAATGCTGAAGTTTTAAAAAATGGAAAAAGAATTATTATTGTTATTGATATTGGGATAACAGAAGAATAAAGAATTAAATTAAATAAAAAACTTCGCAGAGTTCTCAATTTAAGACTTTATTTTGCTTTCCACAAAGCTTGGGATATCGCTAATATCTATCCTAGATTGAGCCATAGAGTCCCTATCTCTTATAGTTACTGTTTTATTTTCTAAACTTTCAAAGTCTACTGTTATACACATTGGAGTTCCAATTTCATCATGTTTTCTATAGCTCTTTCCAATATTACCAGTATTTTCAAAGATAATTCTTCCAAGTCCTAGCTTCTGAATTTTTACTTTAACCTCATTCGCGAGATTAACTATGTCTTCATTATTTTTTTTGAGGGGTATTACAGCTACTTTTACTGGAGCAAGATGTGGCTTTAACTTAAGAACTACTCTACTGTTGCCGTCATCTAAATTTTCTACATTGTAGGCTTCATTTAGAATTGCCAAAAAACCTCTTTCAACACCCGCTGAAGGTTCAATCACGAACGGAACCACCCAATTTCCTTCCTCATCTTGAACTGCAAGCTTGCTGTTAGAATCTTTATTAGCTGCAACATTAGACTTAATATTCAATTCTTTTTGTTTTTTAGAATGAGAACCAAGATCAAAGTCAGTTCTGTTCGCAATGCCTTCAAGCTCTTCAAGTCCATGCGGAAACTTATACATGATATCTATAGTTTTTTTTGAATAATGAGCTAATTCATTTTTTGGCACGTCATAAAGCTCAATGCTATCCATGGGTACACCTTGAGCAACCCACCAGTCTAATCTCTTTTGTACCCATGAATCATGACTTTTATCATCCATACCAGGCATTACAAAGTACTCTAACTCCATCTGTTCAAATTCACGCACTCTGAAAATAAAATTTCTTGGAGTAATCTCATTTCTAAAAGCTTTACCTATTTGAGCTATGCCAAATGGCAATGACTTAGAAGTAGAATCAATTACATTTTTAAAATTCGTAAATATTTGTTGAGCAGTTTCTGGTCTAAGATATGCAAATGACTCTCCATCTTCAAGTGGCCCAACGTTTGTCTTAAACATTAGATTAAACTGTCGAGGCTCAGTTAAATCTTCTTTTTTGCAGCTATCAGGCACTTGATCAACTCTAAACCTTAAATTACAGGACTTACAATCTACCATAGGATCTGAAAAAGTATCTTCATGTCCAGAATATTTTAATACTAAGGGGTTTGTAAGAATGGCAGAGTCTAAGCCTTCAATATTATCATTCTCATATATCATAGACTCCCACCATGAGGCTTTAAGGTTATTTTTAAGCTCTACACCAAGAGGCCCAAAGTCATACATACCCTGAAGACCTCCATATATTTCACTAGATTGAAAAATAAAGCCTCTTCGCTTACATAAAGCTACTAATTCGTCCATATTTTGAGCTGACAATTTGTACTCCTAGTATTAGTAGACATATGTCTACTTATATAATAACACCAAGTAATAAATAAATTTTGTATATTCTTATTAATTGTGATTATATATCAAGCATACCTATTTATTTCATGATGCAACTAATATTTTACATACTTTCATTGGTTCCAAGGACTTTTTTTATTGTTTTAGTTGATATATACATTTCTACAAAAATGTACAAATTATTTAAAACATACAAGATTACTAAAATTAATATAAAAATTGCCTATCCTGATCTTAACATTTCAAACATAGAGCTACTTTCAAAGCTAAGCATAAGAGAAATGATTATTTCTGGATATGAAACAATATACTGTTGGGGAAGACCGCCCTCATCAAGCAATAGTATGATTTTTAAAGTTGAAAATAATTTTCTCTACAAAGAACTTATTAATAAAAAACAAGGACTAATATCAATAGCCTTTCACAATCGAAGTGTCGACATGCTAATAACATGGATCAACTGCCAAACACCAACTGTCAGTCTTTATAAACAAATTAAAAATAAATATCTTAATAGTTTTGTAAAGAACAAAAGGCAAGGCAATAAATCCTTAAGTGTTGAAACTTCAATCTCAGGAGTAAGAAAAATATATAAAGCTTTAAAAGATAACAAAGTAATAGCTTTTGCAGCCGACCAAGTTCCTCAAAGAGGGATGGGAGAGTATATAAAATTTTACAATCGCGATGCTTATTCAACCACTCTTGTTCAATCGTTAGCCAAGAAAACAATGGCCCCGGTTGTTTATTTATATATGAAATCAAATAAAAATAATTTTTTATCAATTTGCATAAAAGCTTGCAGTGATGATATATATGATGATAGTAAGCACAAACTATTAATTAATCATGACATAGAAAAAATGATTAACGAAAGACCGATTGACTATAGCTGGGAATATAAGAGATTTAAGAAGAGTCAAGCGGGAATATTAGATCCATATAAAACAATCTAATTACTTTGCCCAAAACATTGGAGTGATTATTACCAATAGGGTAAAAATTTCCAATCTTCCAAGTAACATTGCAAATGCTAATATGCCCTTTGAGGCTGAATTAATATTTGCATAATTTTCAGATACACTTCCTAAACCTGGTCCAAGGTTATTCAAGCATGCACCGACTGCAGAAAAAGCTGATTCAAGATCAAGTCCAGTTGTTAGCACCGCAACCAAAAGCAGAACAAATGATATTACATATATCGAGAAGAAACCCCAAACAGATGTTGCTACATCGTCCCCAACATTTCTACTACCTATTTTTAAGGATATTACAGAATTTGGATGAATTATTTTCATAATGTTTGAATAAGCGTGATTCAACATAATCATTACTCTCCAGGATTTTACTCCGCCACCAACCGAACCCGAGCAAGCTCCTATAAAAGCGCCAACTAGAAGTAAGAATGATATTGAAAAAGGCCATTCAGTTGAGCTTGATGATGAAAATCCGGTTGTTGTTACCATTGATATGGCATGAAACGATAGCTCTCTAAATGTTGGACCGCTTTCCAGGTCTGAAACAGCATTTATTAAAAGAGAAAAAACAAGAATCAATGCAATAATACTTATAAAAAATCTTAATTCTGGATCATAAATATATTTAAGAGGTTTTCTCTTATAAATTGCAAAATAATGAAGGGTAAAACTAAATGCAGAAAGAAGCATAAAAGTCATACAAACTAGTTCAATTGAAATGCTGTTAAAAAAACCAATGCTTTCGTTATGAGTTGAAAAACCACCAATAGCAACAGTCGACATCGAATGAGAGATGGCGTCAAAGAAAGTCATTCCACTTATATAGTATAAAAAGCAGCATACTATTGTTAAACCAAGATATATAACCCACAAAGCTTGTGCAGTTTCTTTTATTCTAGGCGTTAATTTTTGTTCTTTCATAGCTCCAGGTATTTCTGTTTTATATAATTGCCCACCCCCAATTCCTAATAAAGGCATAACCGCAATAGCCAAAACAATAAGACCCATTCCACCCATCCATTGCAATAGTTGCCTATAAAATAATATAGACTCAGGAAGAACATCAATATTAGCAATAACAGTTGCTCCAGTTGTTGTTATACCAGACATTGACTCAAAAAAAGAATCAACAGCTGTCATCCCACTTAGATAAAATGGAACTGATCCAGCCGAAGATAGAACAATCCAAAACATTACTATTATTAAAAATCCATCTTTTTGAGAAAGTTCATTTTTGATATTTCTTGTAAAGAATAGGCCGATAAAACCTAGAGACGCAACTATAACCAAGGTTTTTACAAATAAATGTAAAGCACCATCTTCATATATTATTGAAACAATAATTGGGAACAAAAAAGAAAAACTAAAAAACAGCACCAGAATGCTGAATAAGTTTAATATTGATTTAGGATTCATTAGTTAGTTTTAAATAAAACCTCAACCTCTGAAAGCATATCTTTGTTAGCAAGGAATATAATTAAATGATCATTTAAACAAAGCTCAACATCTGATTCAGGCATCAACAATTCTCCGTGCCTTACAACTGCTCCAATTGAAGCGCCTTCTGGTAAAGGGATTTCTTTTAGAGATTTTCCAAATAAACTGGATGTGAATTCGTTGGCATGAACAATGCCCTCTATAGCTTCAGCTCCAGTATCCATTTTTAGTAAGACGTCTTGAGTAACATCACTTTCTCTTAAGTCTTGAAGGACTGAGGAAACTGTAAGTCTATATGGAGCAACATAGATATCAATAAAACCAGGAACTAGACCAAGATATGAAGGATTGTTCAATATGATCATAGTTTTTTTAGCACCCATTTTTTTTGCTAATAGCGAAGACATTAAATTAGTCTCGTCATCATCAGTTAGGGCGCAAAAAATATCTATATTTGAAATATTTTCACTTTTAAGAAGGGTTTCATCAGTTGCAGACCCATGAAGCACAATAGTTTTATCTAGTTTCTTTGATAAGTCTTTGCATTTATCTTCATTGGCATCTATTAATTTAATTTTGTAATCACTTTCAAGTTGCTTTGCAAGTGAATAGCCAATCTTCCCTCCACCAACGATCATAGCCCTCGAGTATGATTCTTCTTTATCTCTAAATTCATTAACAATTTGGTCAATATTTGAGTTTGAAGAAACAAAATAAACCTCATCACCTTCTTTGATTATAGTTTCTCCTGATGGAATAAAAGGCTTTCCTTTTCTATATATAGATGCCACAAATGCATCTGTGTCTGGCATATCATCTTTAATTCGTTTTAATTCTCTTCCAACTAACTTACCTTTTTTCTTAGCCCTTACACTCACAAGATTAACTTTTCCTTCTGCAAACTCCTCAATTTGTTGTGCCCCTGGATGAATTATTAATTCTTTGAGATGATTCATGACCTCATATTCAGGACTGATAATAATATCTATTACTTTCTCACCAAAAGCATCTAGATTTTTGGCATAAGACTTTTCAGATAATCTACAGATAGTCTTTTTTACATTAAAATATTTTTTAGCAATCTGACAGGCTATTAGGTTTACCTCATCATTTGATGTAACTGCTATTACTGTTGTTGTCTCATCAGCACCAGATTTTTTAATAGAAACAGAATGAGCAGCATGCCCCTCTATAGTCATAATATCTAATTTTTCTTCAAGGATGGAAAGGGCATTTTTATCCTGATCTATAATAGAAACATCATAGTTATTATTTACCAATGCTCTGGCAAGACTTCCCCCGACACGACCAGCACCCAAAATTAGCACTTTCATAGTGTGTAAATTAAACCTCTTTTGGGTTAATTAAAAGACTTATAGTAAAAAAAATTTTATCTAAAAAAATCCTTATAAGAATTGAAAGCGTCACTAGATGAAATAATATTTCTATTTGGTAGTTGTAAGTGAGTAATTACTATTACTGAATCTATCGTATTTACATATAAACCAGTGCTATCAAATTTATAGATTGTTCCTGGTTTATTAGTATTAATTCGATCTAGCACTTCTAATCCATGTATTTTAATCAATGTATCATTATGATAAAAAGCCAGTCCTGGCCATTCAATAAAAGCCCTAAACTTATTAAAAATATTTATAGATGTATCATTAAAATTGGTTATGGAATCAACTTTTAATATTTTTTGACAGTATGAGGCGTTCGAATCATCCTGTTTAATTGATGACTTATTTTGCTTTGCTGATTCTATTAAAACGTTATTAATTTTTTTAATAGACATGCCCGTCAGTCTTGTCTCTAATTTAACCTTATTATCATCCATAAATATTTTTGTTTTTTCAGTAGATATAATATTTCCTGAATCAAGCTTTTCAGACATTTCAATAAATGTAATTCCTGTTTCTTTATCTCCATTTAAGAGAGCTGATTGAATCGGTGACGCCCCTCTATACTTTGGCAATAATGAAAAGTGAATATTAATACTAGATACTGAAGGTAGTTCTAATAGCCACTTTGGTAGGATTTTTCCATAAGCGACAACAATTAAGAAATCCACCTCTAATATCTTTATTTTTTCTTTAAAATCTTTATTATTCAGTTTATGCGGCTTAAATAGATCTAAATCATATGAATTTGCCATTAATGAAACGGGCGAGTCATTTAGTTTTTTACCCCTTTTTCCTGCCTTGTCTGGTTGAGTAATTACTCCTTTGACGTTAATCGAATCGTTTTGTGCTAGGTATTTTAATATTTCAGCAGATGAATTTGGGGTTCCGGCATATAAAATATTCATAAATTCTAATAAATTCAGCTATATTCTTTTAAAAGCTTACTTCTTACTCTATCTCTCTTTAACGCACTAACATAGTCAACCATTAACTTGCCATCAAGATGATCGATTTCATGTTGGATACATACCGTTAAAAGGCCCTCTGGAGAGTCCGAATGCTCTTTTCCACTAATATCTTGCCATATTAGCTCTATCCTATCAGGACGAGCTATTGTTTCGTTAAAACCAGGTATTGATAAACATCCCTCCTCAAATTCAAATAAATTATGATCTTTTAGGACTCTATAGCTTGGATTCACAAATATTCTTGGGTCATCACGATTATCTGATATATCCATTACAACAAGCCTTACATGACGATTGACTTGGGTTGCAGCCAGCCCAATACCATTAGCATCGTACATTGTTAAAAGCATATCATCTGCAAGATTTTGTAGACTTTTGTCGAATTTTGTAATTTTTTCAGCAATTTTTCTTAATCTAGGATCAGGAAATATTAAAATCTGCAATTTTTTAGCCATAATCACTATTTTTCATTATAATTGCGTGATTATAATCTAGTTAACTATTTAAGAGTAAACAAAATGACAAATCAAACAACACAAGTAGCCATAATCATGGGTTCAGACTCAGATTTGCCCATTGTTGAGGCAATTTTCCCAATTTTAGACTCATTTGGAGTTAAATATACAAAAAATGTCATGTCAGCGCATAGAACACCCCATGCAGTGATGGACTTAATTAAGAAATCAGAAGAAAATGGTTGTAAGGTCTTTATTGCAGCAGCTGGAATGGCGGCACATCTTGCTGGAGCAGTAGCTGCTCACTCAACAAGGCCTGTTATTGGAATTCCTATAGAATCTGGCGGCATGGGCGGAATAGACTCTTTATTGTCTACCGCAATGATGCCACCTGGAGTTCCAGTTGCAACAGTTGCTGTTGGTAAAAGTGGTGCCAAGAATAGTGCCATATTAGCCGTGCAGATACTCTCAACTGGAGATGATGAACTTGCTCAAAAACTTGTAGAATATAAATCTAATATGAAAGAAGAAGTTCTAGAAAAAGATAGAAAGCTAAACTCCTAATTGGATAAAAAATCACTAGATAAAAACTCCTCAATTGAGTGGCTAAAGTCAGGCAAAATCCTTATACATCCAACCGAATCTATTTGGGGTTTTGGGTGTGATGCATTTAATGAGTCTGCAGTAAATAAAATCTTTGAAATAAAAAAAAGAGACAAACAAAAGAACCTCATTTTATTATCTAATTCCATAGAGTCCATTGAAAAAGAGTTATGCTTTTTATCCAATGACGATAAAAAATTTCTATCTAAATATTGGCCAGGACCATATACTTTTTTAATTAAATATAATAAAAATATTCCTGCTCATCTTAAAAATGAAACAAATAAAATAGCCCTGAGAGTAAGTAATCACTTACCAGTTAAAACACTATTAGAAGGATTTTCAGGTTTTATGGTTTCTACATCTGTAAATATATCAGGCCAACAAAATATTAATGATCTCGATGAAATTTTAAATTATTTTGAATATGATGAATTAGCGTACTATGATGAATCGTTAGGAAGAAATAACAAACCTTCACAAATTATAGATTTAGAATCCAAAGCCATTATCCGCGCATAAATATGATTAATGAACTAGAACAAAAATTTAAAGATATTCAATCTTTTGTGAAGACAAGCTTTGAAGAATTAGAACCTTTAAAAGATTCTATTACCATTCAAGACTCATGGAAAAGGCCTGAGGGAGGAGGAGGCATTACAAATGTTATGACTGAGGGTGATTTTTTTGATAATTGCGCAATTAATTTCTCATCTATCTTCGGTAAAGAACTTCCAAATGCAGCCCTAGCAAAGTCTCTTAATAAAGAGGCAAAACACGGATATCGTGCAATGGGTATTTCCGTTATTTCACATCCAAAAAATCCACATATTCCTACAAGTCATATGAATGTAAGATTATTTGCTATATTGGACAAAAATAAAGAAATATCTGACTGGTGGATTGGTGGAGGATATGATTTAACGCCTTTTATACCCTATAAAGAAGATATTATTGAATGGCATAATTCTGCAAAACAGCTTCTAGGTCAATATGGGCCAAATTTTTACAAGGATTTTTCAGAAAACTGTAATAACTACTTCAATATCCCCCATAGAAACGAAAGAAGAGGCGTTGGAGGTATATTTTTTGATGATTTGAAGAATTTTTCTTCAATCCATGAAGGATTATCATTTCTTAAAGAAATTTCAGCTACTTATTCAAAATCTTACATAAATATTGCTAATAAGAGAAAAGAAATGTCTTATGATGAGTCCCAGAAAGAATTCCAGCTCATAAGAAGAGGGAGATATGTTGAATTTAATCTTTTATATGATAGAGGCACATTATTTGGGCTTCAATCAAAAGGAAGAATTGAATCCATACTCGCCTCTTTGCCAGCTAGCGTTAGATGGTCATATAAAAAATCTAAAGAATATAAATCTAACGAAGAAAAACTATTAGAGGTTATTAACAGAGATTGGAATGTCTAAATTATATAAGCTTGGAGTGATTGGAGATCCTATTGAGCACTCACTATCACCATTTATACATTCTAGATTTTCTAGAAATGAGAACATAAACATTGAATATCTCCCCTATAAGGTATCCAACTCTGACTTTATAGGATTTATTGATGAATTTTTCTCAGACAAGCTCTCTAAAGGGCTCAATGTAACACTGCCTCACAAAAAGATAGCAACACAGATCAAAGGTGAAATTTCAAAAGAAGCTAGTTATATAAATGCTGTAAATACAATCGTTAATGAAAAGAATGGCCTCTTTTTATATTCCACAGATGGCATTGGCTTTTTAAATGATATTGATAACAAAGGATTTAATTTTAAAAATAAAAATATATTAATGGTTGGAGCTGGAGCTGCCATGGAGAGTGTCCTTTATAGAGTAGCCCAGCGCGGTGTTGATAACATTACCCTAATAAATAGGACTCAAGAAAAAGCTGATCGCTTAATAAGAAAATTCTCTAGTATGGTTTCCATAAGTTCAGAAACTGTTAATGAATCAACCTTTGATTTGGTAATTAATGGTACTTCAGCAGGACTTACTGGTGAATTTGAACCCATTGAAAATATTTCACTAGACTCAAAAACTTTTTTTTATGATTTAAATTATTCATTAACAGGAACACCCTTTTGTAAATGGGCAAAACAGAAATCTGATAGTGTCTATGATGGTACTGGAATGCTTGTACATCAAGCAGCTCATTCTTTTGAAAAATGGTTCAAAGTCTTTCCAGAAACCAATTCTGTAATAAAAGATCTAGAGAGCATGCGAGAATGAAGAGATTTGTTCAATTTATAGCAGGTGCTGTATGTCCAAACTGCAAGACAAAGGATACTATAGCCTTGAATCCATCCGACGATAAAATATACTGTGTTAAGTGCGATTTTGAAGAAAGCAGACCTCAAGAAAAAACTAGTAATAAAGTAGATGAAATTAAAGTTATTAATCTTCAAGATTTCAAAAGAAACAAAGACAAAAATCAATAGAAATTGATGTCTCAAACATATATCATAGCCACTGAAAAAATTTGTTATTTGCTTTGTTATATATATATAAATATCTTATAATGCATCATAAGTATTTTTTATTATTACAAGCACACTTAACTTTAGGCGAACAATGACTTTTAAACTCCTTGAAAATTTAAATAAGAAGATTATTTTTCCATTATTAGTTCTAGCTTCACCCCTTGTTAAAGCAGACTGGTTTGCTTTAAACATGACTAGAGGCATTACAGATATAAGTAATGAAGTTTTTGAATTACACATGCTTATCTTTTGGATTTGTGTAGTAATCGGTGTTCTTGTTTTTGGAGTGATGTTTTACTCAATGTGGGCACATACTAAGAAAAAGAATCCAGTGCCTGCAAAATTTCATGAAAATCATAAGCTTGAAATCGCATGGACAATAATACCCTTTCTTATACTTATAGCCATGGCTGTTCCAGCATCTAAGACCCTTGTGAAAATTTATGATGATGAGGCGGGTGATATAAATATTCAAGTTACAGGCTATCAATGGAAGTGGCAGTATAGATACTTAGAAGATGGAGTAAGTTTTTTTGCAAACTTATCAACTGATCTTGATGAAATTTATAACTTAGTTCCGAAAGGAGAAAATTATTTGCAAGAAGTTGATGAAATGGTTGTTATACCCGCTGGTAAAAAAGTTAGATTCTTAATAACAGCAAATGATGTTATTCACTCATGGTGGATGCCAGCTTTTGCAATCAAGCAAGATGCCATACCCGGATTTGTAAATACGGCTTGGACTGTTGTGGACCAACCAGGAATTTATAGAGGAAAATGTACAGAGCTATGTGGAAAAAATCATGGTTTTATGCCAATTGTTGTTAAAGTAGTTGAACAAGCTGAATATGACGAATGGGTATTCAATAAAAAACAAGAAGCGATAAAGCTTGCTGAGTTAACAACAAAAGAATGGTCTACTGCCGAACTTAATGAAAGAGGCGAAGGTATTTATGAAGTTAATTGTGTTGCATGTCACCAAACTGAGGGCCAAGGTATAGCTGGTATTTTTCCTGCATTGGCTGGAAGCGAAATTGCTCTCAATAATAAAGAAAAACACATTGAGATATTAATGGAAGGTGTTCAAGGAGCAGCTATGAATTCATTTGATTACTTGTCCGAAGTTGAATTAGCAGCTGTAATAACATACACAAGACAAGCATGGGGAAATGCTGAAAATGGAGATGGAGAAATAGTTATCCCAAAAGATATCGTAGATTATAAAGAACCAAAAATATAAGATAGGAATTAAATTATGAGTGCAGTAATTGAAAATCATCACGAAGACCATCATCATGGTCCTGCCAAAGGAATCACGCGTTGGCTCTATACAACCAATCATAAAGATATAGGCACACTTTATTTATGGTTTAGTTTTGCCATGTTCTTAATTGGTGGAGCAATGGCAATGGTGATCAGAGCAGAGCTATTCCAGCCCGGCATGCAAATAGTAGAGCCAGAATTTTATAATCAAATGATAACGCTTCATGGACTCATAATGATATTTGGTGGTGTTATGCCAGCTTTTGTAGGACTGGCAAACTGGCTAGTTCCAATGATGATCGGTGCGCCAGATATGGCACTTCCAAGAATGAATAATTTAAGCTTCTGGATATTACCTTTTGCATTCTTTATTTTGCTTTCATCTTTATTTATGGAGGGCGGAGCGCCTAATTTTGGGTGGACATTCTATGCCCCTCTTTCTACTACATATGCACCTCCAAGTGTAACCTTTTTCATATTCTCGGTTCATATTATGGGAGCCTCATCAATCATGGGAGCAATTAATGTTGTTGTAACCATTATGAATATGAGAGCACCAGGCGTTGGATTAATGAAGATGCCATTATTTGTCTGGTCTTGGTTAATTACAGCATATTTGTTAATTGCAGTTATGCCCGTTTTAGCAGGAGCTGTAACAATGATGCTGATGGATATTCACTTTGGCACAAGCTTCTTTAATGCAGCTGGTGGTGGAGATCCAGTATTATTCCAGCATATTTTTTGGTTTTTTGGACATCCTGAAGTTTATATAATGATACTTCCAGCTTTCGGTATTGTCTCTCATATCATTGAGACATTCTCAAGAAAACAACTATTTGGATACTCTTCAATGGTTTGGGCAATGCTTTCGATCGCGATTTTGTCCTTTGTAGTTTGGGCCCATCATATGTTTACTGTTGGACTGCCATTAGCAGCTGAAATATTCTTTATGTGGGCAACAATGCTAATCGCTGTTCCAACTGGCGTAAAAGTATTTAACTGGGTCGCAACTATGTTTAGAGGCTCTATTACATTTGAAACCCCTATGTTGTTTGCTTTAGCTTTTGTAGTCTTATTTACAATTGGCGGGCTATCAGGTCTTATGCTTGCAATAGTCCCAGCAGACTTTCAATACCACGATACTTATTTTGTTGTTGCACATTTCCATTACGTTTTAGTTCCAGGTGCTATATTTTCTATCATGGCCGCAGTCTACTATTGGATACCTAAATGGACTGGCAATATGTATGATGAAAGACTTGGTAAGCTACATTTTTGGCTTTCATTTACAGGAGTAAATGTTACCTTTTTCCCTCAGCATTTTATTGGTCTTGCTGGCATGCCTAGAAGATATCCTGATTATGCACTCCAATTTGCTGATTGGAATATGGTTTCCAGTGTTGGGGCCTTCTTGTTTGGGTTCTCTCAACTCTTATTCTTATTTATAGTTCTTAAAACTGTAATGGGAGGTAAAAAAGCAACTGCACAAGTTTGGGAGGGTGCAAAAGGCTTAGAGTGGTCTGTCGCGTCTCCAGCTCCTTATCATACTTTTTCTACGCCACCCAAAATTGATTGATGAATAAGGGATCAAAAAAGACATTAACGAAACTCATTATTGCAGTTCCGCTAATGTTTGCATTTGGTTTTGCGCTTGTCCCTTTATATGATGTTTTTTGCGAAGTAACTGGTCTAAATGGAAAAGTTTTTCAGTCGGAACATACAGAGAGCCTTGTAATTGATGACGGTAGATCAATATCCCTTCAATTTATTTCAACAAATAATGAAAATATGCCATGGACCTTTCAGCCCTCTAAAGAAGTTATGAAAATTGAAACAGGCAAATACCACACCGCAACATTCTTTGTAAAAAACACCACTAATAAAAAAATGGTGGCACAGGCTGTACCAAGCGTTGCTCCTTCAAATGCTGCAGCGCATCTAAAGAAATTAGAATGTTTTTGTTTTGAGCAACAAGAGTTATTGCCTGGAGAAGAAGCTACGTTACCTGTAAAGCTATTGGTATCAAATGAGCTTCCATCGAATATTAAAAATATAATTTTGTCATATACAATTTTTGACATCACTGATTATAATGATGAGTCTCTAGCTCATCATGAAACGGGAATGGAGTAAAAAAATGAGTGGTGGAAGTTATTATGTTCCAGATCAAAGCAGATTTCCTATCTTTATGGCATTTTCTTTGTTTCTCCTTGTTATGGGAGCTTCCAGCACAATCAATAATTTAGATGATCCTTCCAGCAACGCAGTTTATATTCTTTATGCTGGATTTGGATGCTTATTCTTAACATTATTTTTTTGGTTTAGACAGGTAATAAAAGAGCATCTCGCCGGATTAGATTCCAATCAACTTAAACAGTCATACGTATATGGGATGGCTTGGTTTATTTTTTCTGAGGTAATGTTTTTTGCTGCATTTTTTGGAGCATTATTTTATGTAAGAACTCTTTCAGTACCATGGCTAGCAGGAGAGGGCGAAAAAGGAATCGGAATTGCAGCGATAGAATTATGGCAGGGTTTTGAATCGACATGGCCAGTCATTGTTACGCCTGATCAAGGAGACGGATATGTTCTTGCTGAGAAGAGCATGGCTTGGCCTGGTTGGGATCATGCATTAGAGTGGTTGCCGCTTTGGAACACAATAGTTCTATTGAGCTCAAGTGTCACAGTTCATTTTGCTCATTTGGGTCTCAAGAATGGCGATAGAAAAAAATTCAATAGGTTTTTAGGAATAACGGTTACTCTTGCTTTAATTTTTGTAGGCTTGCAGGCAGCTGAATATTATGAAGCATATGCCCACTACGGACTAACTTTGAACTCTGGTATTTATGGATCAACCTTCTTTATGCTAACCGGCTTTCATGGATTTCATGTAATGATGGGCGGTATTATGCTGGCAATTATGCTAGCAAGATCAGTTTTTGCTGGGCACTTTGAAGATCACGATCATTTTGGATTTGAGGCAGCCTCTTGGTATTGGCACTTTGTAGATGTTGTCTGGGTAATGTTGTTCTTGTTTGTTTATATACTTTAATTAAGAGCCATCCCAAGGAACACTATTTCCGAGCTCACCAGTATAAAGACCAATTGCAACTAATGTTATCAATAGAGCAGCGAAGAATACTCTTAGACCAAGCAAATAAACTGTTCTTTTTCTTCCTGTTTCGCCTTTATCAACTAGCAAAAAAAATAAACCGCCGGCTAGAGATAAAAGTAAAAGAGCTAGAACAATATAAATTAGAGTCGTAATCATAATAAAATTTTAAAGCATATATACTTTAATAGATATGAAAAAAAATAAATTTAATCCAGGAAAAAGAATAACAATATTTTTTGTATTTTTTGCCTTTCTATTTTTTTCTTTAGGCCTTTGGCAAATCGAAAGAGGCCAAGCTAAAACAAATTTATTGGATGATTTTGAAAAAAAAATATTAGAAAAGCCCTCTTACATAAATCAAAAATCTCAAAAATGGGATAGGGTTTATGTGGAAGGTAAATGGGATAGCTCGAAACAAATATTAATAGATAATGTCATAAGAAGGGGTATCGCAGGATATAAAGTTTTAACTCCATTAAGAATGAAAGAAACCGATCAACTCATTCTTGTTGATAGAGGATGGATTAAGCAAAATACATTCAGAGATCAACTTCCTGATATCAAATTGATACAGATTGACGAGGTTGTAAGTGGCATATTAGAAATACCAGAACTTGGATTAGTTTTGTCAGATGATCTAGTTTCAAAAGAATGGCCTAAGATTTCGCAGACTAAAAATCTTGGTGTGATAAAAAATGAATATGATGAAAATATTTTTCCAATGATCTTATTAGCGGATCCAACGCTCAAAAACAGTTTAGAATATATTAAAATTACACCAACAAACATGACACCAATTAAGCATTATGGATATTCAGCACAATGGTTTCTAATGTTTCTAGTCTTGTGTTTCATGTACGTTTGGTATGGATATAAAAGAAATGCGAAGTAAAATTTTTCTTGCTGCAATATTATTAACGCCAATTTTGGTGGTTACCTTTTCATCTCTATATTTTGTAATGGGTAAGTCTCCAGAAGGAACAAAAAATAATGGAGTTTTTTTTAAAAGTTATTTTAACTTTAATCAATTTAAGAATAAGAATGGCACTCAAGATCTATTAAATTTTGATGACGGGAAGTGGGTACTGTCTGTTTATGTCACTGATATCGATGCAAGCAGTGAATCCATATACTTAACAAGACAATTAAATATAGCCTTGAACAGAGATATAAATAAGCTAAAGCGAGTTTTATTTTATTCAAATAAACTACTTGAAGATGATCTTAAAGTTATACAGTCTCAATATCCAAGAGTTAATATAATTGAAGATAAGAATGGAGTTTTACTAAATGTTTTACAAAGAAATTCTAGCATTAATCTAAATGTCGAAAACCCTATCTTCGTAATTGATCCATATGGAAGAGCGGTAATGTATTTTGAACCAGGAACAGACCCAAAATTAATTTTAAAAGATCTTAAGGTGTTAATTTAATGAATAATATTAGAAATCTATCATTTATAGGAATTTGCATGGCATTTGTAGTCATTGCACTAGGAGCATGGACAAGGCTTGTCGATGCTGGCTTGGGATGTCCTGATTGGCCAGGATGCTACGGATTTATTGTTTTTCCTACGAATGAAGCAGAAATTGCTCTCGCTGAAAGCAGATACCCTATGTTTCCTTATGATATAAACAAAGCAATACCAGAGGTTGTTCATAGATACTTTGCGGCAGCCTTAGGTTTGTTAGCGATCTTTTTAGTCTATCTCTCTTTTAAGAGCACAAATGATAAAGCGATAAGAGGCTGGGCGTCATTTCTTCTAGTTTTTATATGTTGCCAAGGGCTATTTGGGTATCTAACAGTAAGTTTAAAATTATTACCCATCATAGTGACAGCTCATCTTTTTGGTGGTTTTACGACACTAACACTTTTTTATTTTATTTATTTAAAATCACGCAACTTTCAAATATTTAATCAAATTAATATATCTAATTTGAGAGTTATTGCAGGAATTGCATTTGTAGTATTAATTTTTCAAATCTTTCTTGGGGTTTGGACCAGCACTAATTATGCTTCACTTGCATGTGCTGATTTTCCAACATGTCAGGGTAGTTATTTGCCAGATATGGACTTTAGAAGTGGCTTTAACTTAAATCAGGAAGTGGGGCCAAACTATCTATATGGCTTACTTGATAATCCAGCAAGAGTTGCCATCCATTACTCGCATAGGATTTCAGCCCTCTTAGTTACATTAATATTTTTAGTATTAATGTCTAGATTATGGTTTTCAGATGCAGCACCTTTGGCTTCAACTTTAGGAATGTTGTTGTTAACTCAAATAACACTTGGAATCATTAATGTAGTTTATGTCTTACCACTTTACGTTGCTATAGCGCATAACCTGGTTGCAGCATGCTTGCTTTTGGCGACCTTCACGGTGAACTATCTTGCCTGGAAAAAATGACACTCCTTAAAAGTTACTATCATTTATGTAAACCCAACGTAGTTTATATGATGTTGATATGTGCTTTTGTGGGCATGCTTCTAGCCGAACAAACAGTTACGTCCTATGGCTACTTATTTATATCTCTTGCTGGTATAGCCTTATGTTCTGCATCTGCGGCAGCAATTAATCAGGTAGTAGATCGTAAAACAGATGCATCAATGAAAAGAACTGATCAAAGGCCTCTTCCTCAAGGTGAATTATCTGCAACACATGCATCAATATTTGCTTTAGTTATAGGAGTTTTTGGAGCTCTTATTTTATACTATTATGTAAATACATTAACAATGACTCTCACAATTGCATCCTTGATCGGCTATGCATTTATTTATACTATCTACCTTAAGCGGGCAACTCCTCAGAATATCGTAATTGGTGGATTAGCTGGCGCAGCCCCACCTCTTTTGGGATGGACATCAGTTTCAAACACTATAGACCCTTACGCATTATTATTGGTTTTAATTATCTTTGTCTGGACTCCTCCGCATTTTTGGGCACTCGCAATATATAGAAAAGACGAATATGCAAAAGAATCAATACCTATGTTGCCTGTAACTCATGGAGTTGTATTTACAAAACTACAAATAGTTCTTTACACAATTATTTTATTCATTGTGAGCATACTCCCATATGTTGTTTTAATGTCTGGAATGATTTACCTAGTTTCAGCAGTTTTGCTCAGCTCTGCATTTTTATATTACTCTATAAAACTTTATTACAGCTCAGATGACGAAGATGCTATGAGAACATTTCAATTTTCTATATATTACATCTTCTTAATTTTTCTAGCTTTGCTATTAGATCATTTTATAATCTTAAGTTAATGACCATAAAGAAAAATATATTAATAATAGCTATATTCATTCTTACTGTTTTGGCTCTTTTTATAAATAAGTTAACCACTCCAAGAGTCCTAAGTACAAACGAATTATTAATTAATGGACTTTATTTATTTGAAAGTCCTAAGCAAATATCAGATTTTACTTTCCTATCAGCTAATGACATTGAATTTACTAAGTCAAATCTTATTGGCAAATGGACATTAATGTATTTCGGTTTTACAAGGTGCCCTGATGAGTGCCCAACGACTATGTATCAGATCTCAAAGCTATTAAATGTTCTTAGAGAAAAAGAATTCCCATTAGATAACAAACAATGGGTTTTAGTTTCCATTGATCCTGAAAGGGATTCGCCAACCGATATTGATAAATATGCAAAAGGTTTTGACAAAGATTTTATTGGAGTTTCAAATGTTAGGCCAATGCTTTTAAGTTTAGCAACTCAACTATCAGTCAATAATGTTATGCCGGGTGAAAATCCAAACGATCATTCACATTTAGACAACCATCTAAACAATATAATTTTACTTAATCCCGCTGGAGAGTTTGTAGGCATATTTAGACCTCCTTTTGATATTTCCAGACTATCTTTGACCTACCAATCAGTAACTCAATAATCAGATTTTAATTATTACCTTACCCTTTGCTTTTCTATCCTTTAAGTGAGCTATTGCCTTAGCCCCATCATCTAAAGAGAAAGAGTCAGAAACCTCTGGATTAATTTTTCCATCTGAATGTAGTTGAAAAAGCTCTTCAAAATTTTTTTTATTTTCTTCTGGATACATTCCGACCCATGCCCCCCAAAAGACTCCAACAATTTTCATGCCCTTTAGTAATGCAAGATTAATAGGTATTTTAGGAATTTCTCCTGCTGCAAATCCTATAACTAAGTATCTTCCATCCCATGCAGTTGCTCTTATGCAAGGCTCAGAATAGTCATCACCAACCGGATCATAAACAACATTTGCACCCATGCCTCCAGTTAACTCTTTTATTTTTGAGGAGAGTTCTTTTTGCTGATCTCTATCAAGCTTGCCAGAAGGGTATATGAAGCCTTCATCGGCTCCATGTTGTAAGCATAAGTCAACTTTTTCTTGAGTTGATGCTGCTGCTATAACTTTTGCACCCATTGATTTACCAAGCTCAACTGTGGCGAGCCCAACACCTCCTGCAGCTCCTAAAACAAGCAAGGTTTCCCCTTCTTTTAATTCAGCTCTTTGTTTTAGTGCATATAAAGAAGTTCCATAGGTCATTGGAAGAGCGGCAGCAGTTTCAAAATCCATGGCCTCAGGAATTTTTACAACAGAGCTTTTATGAGCAACAATTTTTTCAGCAAAAGCTCCCAGGCCAGTCATTGCAAAGACTCTATCACCAACATTGATATTTTCAACTCCTTCACCAACTTCTGAAACTATTCCAGCAGACTCTCCTCCAGGTGAGAATGGAAGCTCTGGCTGAAATTGATATAAACCTTGTATCATCAGTACATCTGGAAAATTAACGCTAGCAGCCTTATTATCTATTAGTACGTGATCTGGCATAACCGTTGGATTGGCTACTTCATTAATTTGTAATTTATCTGGCATCCCCAGCTCAACACATTGCAAAGCTTTCATAATATTCCCCCTTAAAGACCTAAATTATAATTTTTAACAAATTCATCCATTTCTTGTTTTGAGTTTGTTGGCATTTTATCTAGTTCTTCTAATGATAGCTCTGCTTCTTTTTTTATACTATCAATATTTTTTTCACCTGCAGATTTTAGTAATTCTAGATTAGTTTTTGCTTTTTCTACACCATAATCGTGAAATGAACTTTGAGAAAGCTCACCTTTTTTCAAAGACAGCATGTGATCAATAGAATCATCAAATAATTGACTATCATTCATGCACTTTGCAATGCTCCTCAAATTTCCTAACATCTCATCTCTCGCCTCATGTATTTTAATTTGATCACCATTAACTAATATTTTCGCTTCTTTATCCCTTCCACTATAGATCGCGATATATTCATTTGAATCTATCTCTTTTTTTTCATTGGACATAATTTTTGGACTTGGAAGAATTAAACAATAGATAAGTATTAAATCCAAAAATCTTATGTGATGTTTGGACATTCCAGTTATATCAGATGGGGCTATATCAACTCCTCTAATTTCTAGATATTCAATGCCAAAATTTTTTAATAAATCATATGGCCTCATATTTTCAGAGGAAGATCTTTTTGGCCTTATAGAATCATAATACTCATTTTCAATTTGGATGATTCCATCAGAGATTTGTTGATACTCCTCGTTAGAATCTTTCAACCCTTTATCTGAAAATTCTTTATAAGGAACCTCAATAGCTTTTTTTATTTTTCTAAGAAAACCTTCTAATGAGTTGTATTTAATATCTAAGCTTTTTTGTGCTTTGCTTTGGTATCCAATTTCACTCATTCTTAAAGATGTAGCATGCTCGAGAAACATGTCACTTTCATTTAACTCCTTAAGATTATGCCTTCTATTTTTTATAAATGACTTATCTACAACATTTGTTTGACCGAATTCACATAAAACAAACCAATATATCCTTTTAAAGTTTCTAATAAGACCGAGATAAGCTTCACTAATTTTCTTTTGATTGGGGGACTCGACAAGACCAGCAAAAGAGGACTGTTTTAATGAAAAGTTATAATGCATTCCAGAAACACATTGCATTGTGGACCCATACCTAGCTTTCAATCCTCTTCGATACACATGCTTTAAAAGGCCAATGCCACTTTGATGATAGTAACCGAGATTTATTTCTGATTCATCCTCAATTTTTGGAGGCATTGAAAAGGGCCATAGCATTTCGTCGTCATCTATATTTTTTGCTACATAGACGTGAAGTGAAAACAAAAAATCATACAACTCATCAATATCCTCAAAAGTTGGTGTAACTAATTCAACCTGAGCCTCTGCAAAGTCGGTTGTAATATACTTATTTTTTAATGCAGAGCCCAAGGATAAAGGATGTGGTCTTTTTGAGATGAAGCCATCAGAATCGACCCTAAAAAATTCTTTTTCGATTCCTCTTTTTATGATTAGGTTATCAAAAAAGCTAGTTTCTTTTAGTTTTTTTAGTCTATCTTGTAATGATTCATTAGTCATTAAATCCTGGACCAGCATTTAATATTTCAGGTTTTGTATTAAATTTTTTAAAATTTTCCTGAAATTCTGAAACTAACTCATTCAAATACTTATCATATTCTTTTTTATCTTCCCATGTATTAATAGGATTAAGCAAAAGACTGTCCACACCATCAACCGATAAAGGTATATCAAGATTAAGTCCTGGAACTTTCTCAGTTTCTACATTATCCAGCTCTCCATCTTGAATCGCATTAACAATTCTTCTAGTTGTTGGAATCTTAAATCTTGAACCAATACCAAATGGTCCGCCTGTCCACCCAGTGTTTACTAAAAAAACTTTAGAGCCAAATTCCTCAACACGCTTCATAAGCAGATCAGCATACTCATTGGCTGGCCTTGGAAAGAAGGGTGCTCCAAAACATGTTGAATAAGTAGATTCAATATCTGCATTAGAACCCATTTCAGTTGAGCCAACTTTGGCTGTATAACCACTTAAAAAATGATAAGCAGCAGCTTCTTTTGATAAAATGGATACAGGAGGTATCAAACCTGTTAAATCACAGGTTAGGAAGATTACTGTTTTTGGTTCACCAGCAGCATTCTCAGGAACAGCATCATCAATATGCGATCTTGGATAACAACATCTTCCATTTTCTGATAAAGAAGTATTCGAATAATCAGGAGTATTATTTTCATCTAAATAAACATTCTCAATAACACTACCATGTTTAATTGCCTTGAAGATTACCGGTTCATTTTCCTCAGTTAGATCTATTGTTTTTGCATAACAACCACCTTCAAAGTTAAAAACTGACCCTTTGCTCCAACCGTGTTCATCGTCTCCAATTAGTGAACATTTTGGGTCGGCTGATAATGTAGTTTTTCCTGTACCAGAAAGACCAAAGAAAAGAGCAACATCACCATTGGCATTAACATTTGCAGAACAATGCATGGGAAGAACATCCTTCTCTGGCAATAAAAAATTTTGAACAGAGAACATAGATTTTTTCATTTCTCCTGCATATTTCATTCCTGCAAGAATAACTTTACGCTTCGCAAAATTTATAATGACGCAGCTTTCAGAATTTGTTCCATCCTCTTCTGGCACACATACAAAATTCGCTGCACTTATTATCTGCCATTCCTGTTTGTTAGATTTATTATATTCATTAGGACAAACAAAAATTAATCTTGCAAATAGCGAATGCCAAGCAGTTTCTGTTGTAACACGAACAGGCAAGTAATGATTTGCATGAGACCCAACGTGAACCTTTGATGTATATCTATCATTTTCAGCCAGGTATGCCTCTATCTTATTCCACAAGTTATCAAATTTATCTTCTTCAAAAGGTTTGTTTACGGCGCCCCAATCAATAAGTTGATCAGTGCTAGATTCTTTCACAATAAATCTATCATTTGGGCTTCTTCCAGTTCTTTTTCCAGTAGTTGCTGAGAAAGCTCCATTACTAGCCATAACGCCTTCATTGTTATTAATAGCTGCATTTATCAACTCTTCAGTAGTAAGCTCAAGAGCTTGGGATGTATTTGACTGGATATTCATATTTAGCTACCAAATATTATAGGTACTTGGGGGGAATAATTATATATGTAGAGGAAATAATTATGTACCTATAATATTGTCTTAAGTGGCAGCTTTTAGATTTATTATGTAGTACATTACAATTTATTTAATTATTAAAGTCAATTAAATTTAAAAAAGCTTTACCTAAAGCAATTTTAAACTAATATTTATGTAGTTCTGCTACAATATATTAGATTTTTAAGACTTTTCTATGCTTAAAAATAGTACTGATGAAGAATATCGAAAAGAATATAAATCCCC
>ERZ802830.867-NODE-867-length-29782-cov-26.1092_pt1 | contig 29782 bp, 30 predicted proteins | sample MGYA00345654_ERZ802830 | MGnify/ENA primary metagenome ERZ802830 (study PRJEB30503, sample SAMEA104212375) | marine metagenome | biome: Westerlies Biome; feature: [SRF] surface water layer (ENVO:00010504) within the epipelagic zone...; material: water... | reverse complement strand
ACTCCCTTGGTCTGTTGTGTTGCACAAAAAATATTGTTTGATTTGTAACAGGGTTGGGAGAGTTGAATACATTTTCAATTTGAATTTCACTACTGTCAATAACCGTAAAACTAATGGTCTTACTACTTGGATTGTTGTGGGTATCCCATGCGCGTAGCGTTAGGGTATGCAAGCCCAATTCTAGGTTATTTAAAGGATATGTAAGCGTTCCGTGGGTGAAATCATCCAATGCTGTGGAATAAAAAGCATTCAGCACATAAGGGCTCGCTTGATTGTTGTCCAGCGTAGCGATGATATCGTGTCCCAATCCACCAGATGAATTAATGCCATTTTCATCTTCAAAATCAACAATAAGCATTGGGCTATTGAAGACCTTTCCGCCATCAATAAAACTTCTGTTTTCTAAGAAAACGTCTATGGTGGGCCCTTGCGTATCGCTAGCAGCAGCCGTATTTATTCCGCCTATGTCGAACTGATTTGAATAACCACCCACAGACTCGGTCTTATCCTGATTAAAGGCAATAAAACTGATTCTAGCAGCATCTACATCTAGATTGATGTCTTTTGGAATAACAAAAGTGGACGAAAATAGGCCATTGGTAACCGTTGCAAGTCCTTCGAAAACCTGGGCGCCAAGTGTTTGAAAGTTCATTATTTTGGCTTGGTCATTGCCTAGTGTTGAACGTTCCACTTCTTTGTCAAAAATCTGAAGGCTAACTGTTCCATTAAAACCTTGTTGAAGCACGCCCGAAGGGCCCAATATTTCTCCACCCAAAGTGATCTTATCGAGTGCGTTAAATTGACGGTCTGCAACAGGGACCTCATTAATTGGAACGCCATTTAAATGCGATATGGCAATTTCTCGCTTGGGAATGTGAAGTTTAAGGGCTGGATCACCAATATAAAACAGCACTCTTTTTTGGTTTGCATCTGTAAATTCATTTTTAGCAAGTCGTAAGGCTTCAGCAATACTGGTGTAATTTTCACTTCCGTAAGCGAATAAGTACTTGGATAAAATTTTATTGTAATCAACCCCTCTGTCAATGAAAATCTGTCGGGTAGTTGAAACCATACCAATGGCACCGCCTGTTGGATTTTGATAAAGCATTTCACCAGCCGTGGGTCTTGTGTGGTTATCAAATCGAGAAAACTCGCAAGTAACCGTGATAAAAAGCGGATATTTTCCTGGGTGAAATAAGGTAGAGGCCATGTCTTTGTCCACAATAAATTCTTGAGCCAAACCATCTTCACCTCCGTGTCCAAAATAATTGACAACCAAAGTTCCTTGCGCTAACCTGTTTTCTAGAGCGGTCTCTACATCTGGGTAACGGTCTCCCCCTGCAGAGGCAACTTGCTTGTAAGCGTCTGAGTGAATCTTGGTAATATTCATCAGCGGTTTCTGACGCACAATTTCATCACCCAAAGCATTAAGTGTAACTTGAAGTGAGAAGTCATCTTTATTCCTTCCTACATCTGCATCATCAGAGAGAATTGTAAAACTATTGTTCCAGCTACCCCTATTTGTTGGGCTTTCGTAATCTATAACTTTATTCACCAAAACACGCGCTTGAGAAGCATCGGAAAAAACCATACGACCTACAGCTACATCCATACGGTCAAAAGAAGTTAGCATTCCTTCATTTTCATCCAACATGACGAAAAAATCATCTGACATAAATGAATAGGTAAGCGAAAAACTATTTAACGCATGGAAAGTCGGTACTACCATATCATTGGCAGCAGTTCTTTTTTTGTAGTCATAACTCGTATCTCCAAATAAGCATAAGTATTTGAGTTTTTTGCCCTGTGAAAAATATAGGTAGCGCACAAAGTTTCGAATTGCAGCAATATCTTGTTGCCCTGTTGAGAAGGCCTCATAAATTTCCTCAACTGTTACGACTTGAGCCGACAATCCCGCCACATTTTTGCGATGACTTCCCAATAATTCTGCTTCTTTCCGAAATGCTTCTGATGTAATCAACAAATAAGTTGTGGGCGGCAAAGCCATTATGTTCTTTAAAACCGAAGAGGGGTTCAATACACGGGTGCTACGTCTGTACGTTGGTGTTTTATAGGCTGTTGACAAATAAAATTTACTGTTTTCGTTAACAATAACATCGCTGCCAAATGTAGTTGCGCCAGCAGGTGGCAGGTGGACAACATCACCATCCAATTCCCAGATACAGGTTTCAGCCGAAGCCGAAGCTACCGCCAGCTGCTGCGCGGCATCTTGGGATGCTAATGAGAACATAAAACTACCTCCAGCGCCGTCCAAGTTTCTTTGGTATTGCGCCATAATAAAATCTAAATATCCATTGGCAGACAAATCGCCATTTGAAGTATATAATAGTTTTGCTGTAATGCTTTCTGCGGCATTTTGCGGCAAATGAATCATGCCGCGAAGCTTATTAAAACTTGTACTAGGTTCTGAACCAACTACCGTTTTGCTGGTGCCGCTGATGGATTTAGCATTTGCATCACTACCAATAGTCAACGTAAATGAGGTCGTATTTGAGCCGTTTGAAGCAACTCTTGCCGCTACCTCAATTTGAGTGCCCGAGGCAACATTGGGCGTTTCAATTGTGTATGTTTCTTCATCTTCATCGGAAAAACGCTGACCAAACCAACGTCTTCCAAGAGACCCTAAATTGTATTTATCTTCCTCTAAAAAGGCGGTGTAAACAGCTTTGGCAACCGCGTCTTTTTCAGGGCTGTCTGTACCTTCCAGGACTAAGGCACGTTTTCCAAAAGAAGTGCCATAAGTGATGTAATATTGTGCGGAATCGTGATAAAGATTGAGATAGGTTTCACTTTCTTCACTCCAAGTATCGTTGGCATAACCCATAAAAAGAATGTAATCCGCATCGTCAAAGCTACCGTCTTCTTCTCCCCTCACGATTAGCGCATTCTCGTACAAGGTTTCTACCGTATCGCCCAATTTCAATGGAAGCATTTGACCCCCACGCCCAAAAATTCGAATGGTCCTTGGGTCTATTTCCTGGACGGGAAGGTCGAGTTTGCTCAAAAAATCTTTGGTGATTTTATGAATACCCGTTTCTTCAACGCTAAATTGACACCACGAAACCATCGTTTCGTCCAAAAAAGGATGCGTATTCAAGCTTTGTGCAGAAATGGAATTCCATCCACAAACAAAGAAGAAAAAAGCTAATAAATTGTTACGCATGTATAGTTATAACGATAATGGATATGTATTCGTATAGTGAGTAATATATACTAATTTGAACTTGACTTCGTTTTGTAAGTACATAAACGCACTATTTATTCGTATATTGCACCTTTGATATGAATCGAAAATTAACAATGAAAACGTACACAAATCTATTCATTTCCGCTTTAATAATTGCACTTCTTGCAAGTTGCAGTTCAAGCAATCGCCGTTCAAATGTTTCGCAAGGAACAGGATTAGACATCAATTCATCAAGAGGAGGCTTTCAATACGAAACGGGTTATAAAGGTCAAGAAACAGGTCCTGGATTGGTTTTTGTCCCAGGAGGAACTTTTGTTAAAGGCAAAGTACAAGACGATATTATGCGCGACTGGAATAACGCAGCTGTTCGTGTTCAGGTACGTTCCTTTTACTTAGATGAAACTGAAGTCACAAACCTGATGTATAACGAATACTTGGATTGGTTAGAACGTGTATACAAAAACCAAGGTGCTGCATACTCAGATGTATATACAGCTGCACTCCCCGATACCATGGTATGGCGAAGTCCACTTGGATTTAACGAAGACATGGTGAACAACTACTTGCGTCATCCTTCATTTCAAGATTATCCTGTTGTTGGCGTTACTTGGCAACAAGCCACAAGCTACGCCAAATGGCGTACTGAACGGGTTAATGAGAGCATACTTGAACGTGAGGGCTATATCGAAAAAGGTATATCGCTACAAATAGACAGTCTTTCTCCAGGGAAAGAATTTAATACACAAACATATTTACGTGCTCCAAACCAATCCTATGGAGGAGATATTGCTGATAAAGCTGGGAGAAACGCGCAACCCCGTAGCAGAGATGCAGACTCAACTGAATTGAATTTTGTCAAGCGTGAAAAAGGACTTTTACTCCCAGAATATAGGTTGCCAACAGAAGCGGAATGGGAATATGCAGCTTTGGGTTTAAATGAATCTAGGGAATACAATAATTATCGTGGGAAAAAGAAATACCCCTGGTCTGGTGCTTCGACCAGATCAACAAAACGTAAGGACGAAGGGGATCAACTTGCGAATTTCAAACAAGGTAAAGGAGATTACAGTGGCGTTGCAGGATGGTCTTCTGACAATGCTGACATTACAGCACCTGTACGTGCATACCCGCCAAACAGCTTTGGAGTCTACGGAATGGGTGGTAATGTTGCAGAATGGGTAGCTGATGTATATCGACCTATAATAAACAACGATGTTTCTGACATGAATTATTACAGAGGCAATCTTTACACAAAACCGGCAATTAACGATGACGGAAAAACGACACTTGTCGACCAGGTAATCATTGATACGATGCCTAACAACAAACTTGCTGTTAAGGCCTTGCCTGGGGATGTGGTATTTACTGAAATTGATGAAAAGGACAGTCAACTTCGTGTGAATTTTAATGAAGCATACAACACAGACTATCTTGATGGAGATGTGCAGTCAAACCCGAATGGCGATGCCGATGAAATGTACAAATTTGCAGTTGACGAAAAAGGAGATCAAATTAAAGAACAAGAAAAAGTAAAGTCACTGGTTTCTGACCAGACACGTGTTGTCAAAGGAGGTTCGTGGAAAGATCGCGCATACTGGCTAGATCCTGCACAAAGACGCTATTTGCCTGAGTTTATGGCAGCAGATTTCATAGGCTTCCGTTGTGCTATGTCCTATTTAGGCGAAAGTAAACAAAAGAAACGTCCGCGCGACTAAACCCATGACTTCGCTACAAGAAGTATATCAATTATTTTTAAAATCTTCGGGAGTTCAAACCGATAGCAGGAAGGTAACATCCAACCAACTTTTTTTTGCCCTCAATGGTCCGAACTTTGATGCAAATACATTTGCGCATCAAGCCATTGAAAAAGGAGCATTAGCTGCCATAGTTGACAATAAAGCAGTGGCTGACGCAAACAAAGCTTGTTATTTGGTTGATGATGTATTAAAAACGCTGCAAGAACTTGCCCAACTCCACAGAAACCAATTCGATATTCCTGTACTAGCATTGACCGGAAGCAATGGCAAAACCACAACAAAAGCGCTTATACAAGCTGTTTTGAGCGCTAACCATACCGTCTTGGCTACTGAGGGGAACCTCAATAATCACATAGGCGTACCGCTAACATTGTTACGTCTGACACCAGCACACAGCCACGCCATCATTGAAATGGGAGCCAATCACCTTAAAGAAATTGCATTTTTATGTGAGATAGCCCAACCTACTTACGGCCTAATAACCAACGTAGGCAAAGCCCATTTAGAAGGATTTGGTTCGGAGGAAGGCGTGTTTCAAGGCAAAACAGAACTTTACGATTTTATAGAAAAAAAGGACGGGCTTATTTTTGTTAATGAAGATGACCATAAGCTGTTTTTTGCAATAGGTAATGTGGCGCACATCGCATTTGAACCATCTGAATATAGTATTGTTCAAGAACAACCAACCTTAAAATTAGTGCGTCAAAATATTGAAATACCAACACAACTTGTAGGCACCTACAACAAAGAAAATATTGTCGCTGCTATTAGCATTGGAGCATTTTTTGATGTTTCCTTAGCAAAGGCTGCAAAGGCCATCAGTGAATACAGCCCAAACAACAGTCGCTCCCAGCTGCTAAAACAAAATGGAAAGACACTAACCTTTGATGCTTATAATGCGAACCCAAGCAGCATGAAGGCTGCCATAACAGCCTTCAGCAAAAGAAGCGGAAAAAAAGCGGTGATACTGGGCCATATGGCAGAGTTGGGAACTTATGAATCAGCTGAACACCAAGCTTTGGTTGATTTGGTTACTAACAATAACTTTGATACGTGTTATTGGGTAGGTAAACCCTATGAACCTATTGTAGCTACAAATTACTTTGCATCAGTTGAAGAACTCAATGTGTTTTTGAGAACCAATCCTATTGAGGCTGATCAGGTACTTGTAAAAGGTTCGCGAAGTGCTACTTTAGAAAAAGTACTCGAAAGCTTATAAACCTTTTGTGAAATAATCCATAGTGAGCGAGGTCATGGAAACAACACCCGTTTCTATTGCAGAATCGTCAACATAAAAGTCTGGTGTGTGATGAGGCGCCACCATATCTAAATCCATACCCTCTGAACTGCCACCAATAAAGAAATAAACACCTGGCACTTCCTTTTGAAAGAAAGAAAAGTCTTCTGCGCCCGTAATGGCATCCATATAATTTACATTATCAGCGCCACAAACCCTCTTTAGTGTGGGCAACATCTTTTCATAGAGTTCTGGATCGTTGTAAGTAACGGGATAACTATTCATAAAGGTTACATATGCTTTTACATTGTTTGCTGCTGCAACATTTTGAACAATTTCGTCTAGCCTTTTGAGCACAGTTGCACGCATGCTGTTATCTAAGGTCCTGATAGTACCCAACATATAGAGCTTTTCTGGGATGATATTGCTCCTCACACCCCCGTGAATACTGCCAATGGTAACAACAGCCGCAGCAGTAGTAAGCGGCATGCTCCTACTCACAATGGTCTGAATTGAATTAATCATTTGAGAAGCCGTGACTATCGGATCTATCCCCGTCCAAGGCGTAGATCCGTGCGTTTGCACACCCGTTAAATCAATCCTGAATTCATCAACTGCTGCCATGATGGAACCTGGTTTTAGCAAAACTTGACCAGCGGTTGATTTTGAACTGATATGTAATCCAAAAATGGCGTCCACATCTGGATTTGTCAAAACACCTTCTTTTATCATCAGCTCTGCTCCCCCCTCTTCTCCAGGTGGTGGTCCTTCTTCAGCAGGTTGAAAAATAAATTTAACTTGACCGGGAATCTGGTCTTTTATATTGTACAAAACTTTTGCGGTAGCCAGTAAAATAGCCGTATGTGTGTCATGACCACAGGCATGCATGACGGGCACTTTTTCTCCGTTGTATACACCAGTCATTTTGGATGCCCATGGAAGATCAGCTCTTTCCTTAACGGGAAGTCCGTCTATATCGGCACGTAGTGCCACCACAGGGCCTGGCTTACCTTCATTTAAAACAGCAACTACGCCAGTTTTGGCAATTCCTGTTTTGGGATTAAGCCCTATTTTTTTTAATTCTTGCGCAATTCTTTCCGAAGTTTTAAACTCTCTATTGCTCAACTCAGCGTTTTGATGAAACCAATGCCTAAGCTCAATAGTCTCCGTTAGGTTTTTTGCTATTAGGTCCTTGATGAGCACATCTGAGGTTTGTGCATGCGTGACAAACAAGGATGAAATTAGAAGAAGAAAGGTAATTCGCATGGATTAAATATTAAATTATTGCCCCATGAAAGTAATGAAAATTTTCCTTGAACCCGCATGATTGCGATGCTCACACAAATAAACACCTTGCCAAATACCCAATTGTGGCACCCCTTCTTGTACTGGAAAGCTCACAGAGGATCCCAAAATACTGCTTTTAATATGTGAGGTCATGTCATCAGGACCTTCAAGCGAATGGGTGTAATGCGTGTCAGCTTCTGAAACTAATTTATTAAAGTGTGTTTCAAAATCTACTCTAACACTGGGATCAGCGTTTTCGTTAATGGTTAGGCTTGCAGAAGTGTGCTTAATAAAAACATGAACGATGCCGCTTTTTTTGGGCATTTCATCTAAAACATATGAAGTGATTAAATGAAACCCCCTTGAGAAAGGTGGAAGGCTTATTTCTTTTTGAAAAATCATGTTTCGTGGGTCATATTGGATTCGAACCAATGACTTCCGCCCTGTCAAGGCGACACTCTGAACCAACTGAGTTAATGACCCGGAGGCACAAAAGTAACTAAATTCAACGTATTGCGTAAGTTTGCATCAAAAGCGCTATGATACATTATTCACGTACCGACATTGACCAGATGGATAAAATCTTTCGATTAAATCTCATCAACAGTTGCACTGGCTTTAAATCGGCAAATTTATTGGGAACAAAATCGCTAAATGGCGTGAGCAATGTTGCTGTTTTTAGCAGCATTACGCATCTTGGGAGTAATCCGCCATTGATTGGCTTTATTCTACGACCTACCACTGTTCCTAGAGACACCTATCGCAACATCAAAGACACCGGTGTGTTTACGGTAAACCACATCTACAGCGACATCATTGAAGATGCACATCACACCTCCGCAAAATATCCAGATGAAGTTTCAGAATTTACCAAAACAGGTTTAGAAGAAGAATTCCTTGGAGACTTCCCTGCCCCTTTTGTGAAAGGCGCAAAAATACGTTTGGGGTGTAGGTTCTTAAATGAATATGTAATTAAAGAAAATGACACCTTACTTTTGGTAAGTGCTATTGAGCATGTTTTTATTGCAGACCAAGACATACTACAAGAAGATGGGTGGCTAAAGCTTGAAAACGCCAATACCGTAGCCATAAACGGATTAGACGGCTACGCCACAACAAACCTTTTAGACCGCTACGCATACGCAAGACCCAAGAAAGCATGAATTTTTTAGATCCAAGTTTAGAAGCATATGTAGCAAAACACTCTGAGCAAGAGCCCGATTTGCTGCAAAAGCTGGCACGAGAAACCCACCTTAAGGTGTTGCAGCCACGTATGTTAAGTGGCGCTTACCAAGGGCGTTTGTTGGCGGTATTATCTAAATTAACGTCGCCCAAACGCATCTTGGAAATAGGCACCTATACAGGCTATTCAGCCCTATGTCTGGCAGAAGGACTACAAGCAGATGGGCAAATTGACACCATTGACAAAGACGAGGAACTTACCGATATGCAACGAAAATATTTTGATGCCTCTGGTTTTGGAAAACACATCGTTCAGCATTTGGGAAATGCCGCCGAAATTATTCCTACGATTGAAGGAACTTTTGACTTTGTATTTATCGATGCCGATAAAGAGCAGTACCCACGCTATTTTGATTTGATTGTTGATCGGGTACGTTCAGGAGGACTGATTATTGCTGACAATGTATTGTGGTCTGGAAAAGTTGTGGAGAGTGCCACCGATGAGGCTACAGAATCACTTCAAATTTTTAATGAAAAAGTAGCGAAGGACAGTCGCGTTGAAACCGTAATACTTGCTGTACGAGATGGGCTAACGCTCTTGCGCAAGATTTAGCGTTTGCGTTTGACCGTACCCGTAATATTATTAAATTCTTTTTTAATGTCGTTTACTTCCTTTTGAAGCTCTTTGGTGTCTAAGCCCTGAGCTTCTGCAGATTTTTCAATTTCTTCACGAAAATCTCTACTGGCGGTTTTTACCTGTTGAATACCCTTGGCAAGCGTGCGCGCAATGTCTGGAATACGATTGGCGCCAAAGACCAAAAGCACAACCATAAAAATAAATACGATTTCAACACCGCTTATAAAATAAACAACCATATCGCAAAGATAAGTTAAAAGAGAAAAGTAGCTGTTTTATGAATTTAAAAAAAAATTGTATTTTGGTGCTACAATAACCCCTAATTTATATAAAATGAAATTAACAATTACACACCAAGAAAGCTACTCAAGATCTGAATTATTATTAAGAGGCATCTTTGGTATTTTCTACATCGTACTACCTCATGTTTTTTTACTGATCTTCTACTCACTTTGGGGATCTATATTGTCATTAGTAGCGTTTATTACAATATTATTTACAGGACGCTATCCTCAAAGCATGTTTGAATATCAAGTTAAACTACTGCGGTGGAATCTTAGGCTTACGGCACGCACATCAAATTTAGCTGATGACTACCCGGCTTTTGGACTAGACGGAACAGACGAACATACTTCATTGGAAGTACCTTATCCCGAACGTATCAGTAGAGGGTTGACGATTGTTAGAATCCTTTTTGGCGCTTTTTATGTCATACTACCACACGGATTCATTCTCTATTTTAGAGTGTTGTGGGGTGCTATACTGTATATATACGCTTTTATATTTGTTTTGTTTACAGGAAAATTCCCGAAAGACGCGCATGACTTTTTGGTTGGAACCATTCGCTGGCAATATCGAGTAAGTCTGTATTTGAGCTTCATGACAGATACTTATCCGCCATTTTCTAGCAAATAATCTACAGCATTGTCACCAGAATCTTATTACGCGCTTCCTCAACCGCACGAGTTGAGCGAACGAGAAAAGGAAGATGCCATGGGCGCATATCTTATGATGTTTGCGTCCTTGGCAACTAGCCTTCCATTACCCGTTATAAATCTTATCGCTGCCATAATTTACTACTACGTAAATAGAAAAAAAGGACGATTTATTCATTTTAACTGTTTGCAATCCTTAATATCGCAACTGCCTACTACATTCGTAAACTGGGTATTGCTATACTGGACCTTACAAATTTTATTTTTTAAAAATTACGAAATAAACGACTTCTACTATGCCTATTTAGGCTTTAGCCTTTTAGCCAACTTGATATATTTTATCTTTAGTATTGTTGCGGCCGTTAGGGCACGTAAAGGCATCTTTATGTATTTTATTTTCTTTGGTCCTTACGCTTATGAGCAGGTTTATTCTAAAAAGAATAGATTAAGCTATGAGAATGAAGATTTCAACCCTGAAATAGATCAAAAAGTGAACACACCCCCGTTTCAATGAAGGAAAAAATACTTCTCGATGGCTTAAAATCACTTGGGATTTTCGGCGGGATTTTTATCCTCTTTTATATTGGAATAAACTTACTCTCCGAAGACAAAAAAACCAAATGGTTTTATTCGGACGAAAAAGTTAGACTAGTTTCATATGAACAAGAAATTGCTTTGGGTGAACTGATTGACGAGTATATCATCTCATCTGAATATAAAAAACCGTTGACAAACAAAACCATAGACTCCATGATGTGGGCTGTTGGCAAACGCTTACAGGAACAAATCCCAACATCGGAGTATGACTATAACATAATAGTTTTGGACAACGCTCAGATAAATGCGTTCACCATTCCTGGCGGAAACATTTATGTGTTCAGTGGGCTGATATCATTTTGCGATTCGCCAGAACAGTTAGCAGCCGTATTGGCACATGAAATGGGACACGTTGAAAAACGTCATACGGTTGACAGATTGGCAAGAGAGTTTAGCCTTTCGGTCTTGTTTTCTATCATGACAGGTGGAGATACCGTGCTCTTATCCGATTTATACCAAACTCTTATTTCTTCTGGTTTTAGCAGGTCACAGGAAAAAGAGGCAGATCAGTTTGCCTTAAACCTACTAGAAGATGCCAGCATATCACCAAAATCAATAGCCTCTTTTTTTAGAAAACTAAACCGAGAAAACTTGGCCTATGATGAGAAGATTGAATTGGTCATGACGCATCCACACAACAACAGCAGAATCAAAGCATCCTTAAACCACGAAGTAGATGATACGTTTGACGAAATTCCTTTTGAACTAAACTGGGAAGAGATTAAGGCTGCTTTATAGCCTGCCATGTCAGCAGACAAACAAAATTACATCCAAAAAAAAACCAGCCCTAAGGCTGGTTTTCGTTTTAGTTCTGTTGCTTTTTAAACTTCTCAAAGTCGTTTTCTTCTAGTGTCTTAGGCCAAGCGTTATTACCCTTGCTGATATCTGCCGTGGCGTTGTCAGGGTCAACCAGCACACCGACGATTTCCTTGTCTGTAGCAATGTACTTGCTTACTTCACGATCACTTTTACGCCACACTTGCGCAGGATAGGTCTTGCGCTCTTTGGTGCCATCAGCATAGGCATACTCGACAATAAGCGGCATTGGAATACCACCTGGTTTTTCAAAAATAACCTTATAAAATTTCTTAGGCTCCTTGCGGTTCTTAAACGCATCAGGTGTTAAATTCCGTAAACTATTGGTGAAATATCGCGAGAAATAACGCATATCATCATCAAATTTTTTGATGTCCTTAACGCCAGTTACACCCATATCCACAACATCTGTGGTAAAAAACCATCCGCGCCAGAACCAATCCAAATCAAAAGCCGAAGCATCTTCCATGGTACGGAAGAAGTCTTCAGGTGTTGGGTGTTTAAACATCCAGCGTTGTGAAAAGGTCTTAAAGGCATGATCGAACAATTCGCGCCCCATGACCGTTTCTCTAAGAATATTTAGGGCGGTTGCTGGTTTGCTGTACGCATTGGGTCCAAGTTGATATACGTTTTCGGGATTGGCCATAATCGGCGCAATAAAATCTTGATCGCCTGACATATAAGGTACTATATTCTGCGGATCCATATCATCGGAAGGATAATGATCCATCCCTGGGATTGCATCTGGGTGTGCCTTTCCAAAATCCTGCTCGGCAATAATCTGTACAAAAGAATTTAAGCCCTCATCCATCCAACCCCATTGGCGTTCGTCTGAATTCACAATCATAGGAAAGAAATTGTGACCCACCTCATGAATAATAACGCCTATCATCCTAAACTTGGTGCGGTCGCTGTAATTTCCGTTTTCATCTGGGCGTCCAAAATTGAAACAAATCATCGGGTACTCCATTCCCACATCATCGGCGTGTACGGATACCGCTTTGTGATAAGGGTAATCAAAGGTCATTTTCGAATATGACTTTAATGCACTCGCCACTGTCTTGGTAGACCATTGCTCCCAAAGTGGGTTTCCTTCTTTGGGATAAACCGAAACAGCCATTACATCGTTCCCGTTGACGTCTACATTCATCATGTCAACAATAAACTTACGCGACGAAGCAAAAGCAAAATCACGTACATTTTTTGCCGTAAAATGCCATGTCTTGGTTCCTGTTGGCGTGCTTTTTTCGTTGGCCTCAGCTTCGTCTTGTGTTACAATAAACACAGGTTCGTCGTATGATTTTTTTGCTTCCCTAAAACGCTTCATCATGGTTGATGAATAAACCGCCTTACGGTTTTCCAACACACCTGTAGACTCCACGATATGATCATCGGGAACGGTGATTTTTACATCGTAGTTGCCGAAAGGGAGTGCAAACTCACCATTGCCCCAAAACTGTTGGTTTTGCCAGCCTTCAACATCGTTGTAGACAGCCATGCGAGGGAAAAACTGCGCTATAAAATAAGCGTAGTTGTCGTCTTTTATAAAGTATTCATAACCAGAACGCGCATCCCAAAACTGACGGTTGGGTATGTTGTAGTGCCATTTAAGACGGAACGAAATAGCCGTTCCAGACGCCAATGGCGTTGGCAAGTCTATACGCATCATGGTCTGATGCACCATATATGGCAAATCCATACCATCCGTGTCTTGCAATAAATCTATTTTAAAACCGCCATCAAATTTTTCATCCAATATGTAGGCATTGACAAAACCAGGACCAACAGCACGCTGGGTTCCGTAGTAATCGTTTCCATTATCAAGTCGGTCAAAAGACTGACCGTCACGGGCACGAACATTTTGATCAAGCTGTAGCCACAGATAAGATAGTGTTTCGGGTGAATTGTTGGTGTAGGTAATGGTCTGATCGCCAAACAATTCTTGGGTGTCATCATTTAGCGTGAGCTCCATAACGTAATCTGCCTGCTGCTGATAGTACGCAGGGCCTGGCGCACCCGAGGCTGTCCTGTAAGCATTTGGCGTAGCCAATTCGTTATACAGTTGTCGAAACTTATTTTGGTTGGTATGTCCCTGTGGTATGGTTGTTTCCTGCGCAAAAGCAATAGCAAAAGAAAGGGTTAAGATTGAGGTGAGTATTGAAGTAAATTTCATTTTCAATGGATTTTGGATAAATATATTGGATTGTCGGAAGATTAGAAACTGTATTTAGCAAAAATGCGGTCTTTGGTATGCAAATAACTTATCTTTCCTGCTGATGTCGAAAGAGTTACTATATTTTTCTGGTCAGGGAAGAGGTCCATCAGAAAAGTGTTGGACCACTCCAATTGAGTCATTTCCGGAAGCGAATCAAAAGAGGCATATAAGACGGTCTGATCTTGCTTATACTCCCAACCAACAAAAGAAAAAACGGCTGTATTGGGGGATTTGAGCTGAAAATGCTGCTGAAAATAGGCAGACATATGCCCAGAAATAACTGTTTCTGAAAGCTCGTCTGGATCTAGTTTTAATTCAGTGGAAGCGAAGCGAGAAAGCGAAGCGGTAAAGTCATCGGTAAAAACGCGTACGACCAGCTGTATTTGATTTTGCTCGGGCTTAAGAAACATATCCGTAGTGCTCACATAGTACTTATGCGTAGAAGCAGAAAAAAGGGGCAACAAGCATACAAAAAACAAAAAGCGCATCAATTGTTTTTATTAAACTTTTCACTGGTTTTAATCAAGAAATCCATGATTTCAAAATCAGATTTCTCTTCGAGTAGTTCTTTGGTTTTGACCTCGTCGTCACAATACAACAAAAACAACCCTATATTGTCTTTTTCGATATTCAGTTGCTCTTTAAAGAAGCTATCATCAAAGAGCTGGCGTATGACCTCACTGGGCTTGAGTGCGTAGGTCTTGTCTTTTGCTTTGTCTTTGTTTTCGACCATGCGGTAAAGCGCCTTAAAAACACTGACAAAGTTCACGCCATTTGTAAGTTGGTCTTTGTTCATCAACTCATTTTCTAATCGTGTGGAGCGGTCACGCTCATAGTCAAACTTCTTAAATTCTTCAGATCGGAGGTCTAAAAATTTCTGCCGCTGTTCTGGCGTAACCACCACCTCTTCGAGTTCTGTTATTTTTTCGTTTACATCAATAACAAGGCGACCGCGCTGTAGGATTTCCTTTGTTATTTTGACTACACGAATTTGATATTGCAACGAGGTAAAAACCAACTCGTCACCCATCATCACTTGAATGGCAAAGTCGCCATTGTTATCTGAGATCGTAGCCTCCTTGGTGGTCGTGTTAACCACATTGGCAGCAATCACATTTTGATTTTGGTATAGAATCTTACCTCTGAGCCAAGTTCGGTAATCGGTTTGTGCCATGAGCATTGGCGCAAAAAGTAAAAAAACAAAAAGCTGTCGCATATAAAGATACTTTGGGTTGGCTATAGGAAGAAACGTTTCTATCAGATTTGACATCCAATCAGCATTACTTACTTAACAAATATACGCTATTCGCCCAAACGCTTGACGAAGTGGAAACCAAGGTGCTCAAAGCCTTCACGGGCATAGAGTCGGTGTGAGGCAACATTCTCTTTGTAGGCATTTAATTCCAACGCTTCATAACCCTCCTTTTGGAGTTTGCCCCCAATCCAATCGATAAAACGAGTACCCAGGCCTTGCCCTTGATATGCAGGCTTTATATAAAGGTGGTCTAACTCACAGCTCTTTCCCGAATAGTGCCGGGTTTGATACCAGAGTCCGCAAAGACCAATCAAATGATCATTGTCGTAAAAGCCAATACAGTCATATTCGTGTTGGAACATGGCAACAAAGCGGCTGCTATGTGTGGCATCAGAATATTTATGACCCGTAAAATCTTGCATCAGCGGCAAAATTTCAGGGATATTCCCTACATTTAAATATCTAAAATCAATTTCCATAACTGCAGTTGCAAAAGCATACAAACATACAATTTAAACAAATTAACGCAACAGATACTTATGCAGTGCGTCATCCTGTGCTGCGCAATGGATTGCCCCTTGAAAGTTGTGCTTTTGATCGAGACGAAGACAGCAAAACCATACACTTAGCTGCATATCTCGAAAACAAAACCGTTGGTGTATTAACATTGCTGCCAAACAGCAAAGACGTACAGCTGCGAGGCATGGCGGTGCTGTCGCATCATCAAGGACAAGGCATAGGTAAGCAGCTGCTTGCCAAAGCTGAAGCACTGGTGGCAGATTTAGACCACAACACCGTTTGGATGAATGCCCGATTAATAGCCATCCCCTTTTACGCATCTTGCGGCTACCAAAAACAAGGCGATGCATTTGAATTACCCTATGGCGGAACCCACTTCAAAATGACTAAAAACCTATGCGACTAACATTTCTTTTATTAATCTTATGCCACTGGTCCATTGCCCAAGTGAATATTGTGCAACTGATGGGCATCGAAAACAGCCATCTAAGCACATTTGAAACACATAAACTAACACCCAAAACGGCAACTGCTTTTAGTGCCATGCAAGCGGCCGCCTTAAAAGATGGTATTGACATCCAATTGGTATCGGCGTATAGGTCGTTTGAGAGACAGCAATATATATGGGAAGACAAATTCGAGCGCTACACCGCTGAAGGCCTGTCGCCCGAAGCGGCCATTGCGCGCATCCTAAAATACTCCACCATTCCAGGTACCTCCCGCCACCACTGGGGAACAGACATAGACATTACGGATGGAAATGTTAAAAACGAAAAACGGCTGTTGGTACCCAGTAAATTTCACAACAACGGCCCTTTTGCAGCCCTTAACAAATGGATGGAAGCCAACGCCCACCGCTATGGGTTTTATCTGGTATACACCAAGGATAATGCCCGCACGGGCTTTTCATACGAGCCTTGGCATTACAGTTATTTGCCCGAGGCAAAAGCTTTTCTCAACGGCTATAATTCACGCATGGCCTTTGCCTATTTTAAGTCAGTTGGGGTTAGGGGAAGTGAACATATTGATCGTGATTTTTGGGATGATTATTACAACACTTTCGTAAAAGGAATTAACGTCAAATTAACAGTATCCCCTCTTTAGTTGGCATAGCTTTTGCCAATATGGAGCAATGAAACACCTACTTGTATACCTATTTCTATTTGCTTTTTTCACAAGCTGTATCCCGTTGAGCTTTGCGCCCAACATCAAAACGGATAAGGTTAAACTGGCCAAGCGCTTTAAGCGTGATTTACCCAAACAGCAGGGTTTTATTTTTGAAGACCCCAAAGAAGCAGATGAATTTTATACGTTCATCAATACCAAATACCAGCTGCCGGGAATGGATCGCAAGATTCCCTTGTGGATTGACAAAAAACCCTACATCATGAATGTCTATGAGCGCAGCCGCGCCACAAACACCGTGAATTTTGTGCCTTTTATTCTAGACCTATTGCTATCGGGTGAGGGGAACGAAAACCAAGGTTTCTTCAGTAGTTTTTGCAGCAGTAGGTGGGAGAAGTGGTTTGTCATTATTACCCTAACCGATTTAAAAGGGCAAGACGCACTAGCCCCAGAGCATGAGAAACGGAAAGTCAACCTGCTTTATTTACGCAACCTCCAAAAAGAGTATTTGAATACCGCCAATTATATGGAGGCTTATTTTAGATTAAAAGACTAGCAGAGGGTGGAGCATAATTCGTTTAAAGATTGCTTTACAGGAATTTCCCTTTACAGTATCTTTGCAACATAACCTAGACCTATGAGCAAGCGCGTACTTTTAATGATTTTAGATGGTTGGGGCATCTCTCCAGACCCAAAGGTTTCGGCAGTAGCCCAAGCCAATACCCCTTTTGTAGACAGACTTTCCCAAAATGCCGTCCATAATGTGCTCCATACAGATGGCATGCATGTTGGCCTTCCCGAAGGACAAATGGGCAATAGCGAAGTAGGACATGTTAACCTTGGTGCTGGAAGAGTAGTGTATCAAGATTTGGCTAAAATCAATATGGCGGTGGAGCAAAACACCCTAAAAGACGAGGCCGTACTCAAAGACGCCTTTGCCTATGCCAAAACAAACAACAAAGCGGTACATTTCTTAGGACTGGTTTCTGATGGCGGTGTTCACGCACACATCAATCACTTAGAGGGGTTAATTAAAGTTGCCCACGAGGCACAAGTCCCTAAAACCTATGTACATGCCTTTACCGATGGCCGTGATGTTGATCCAAAATCTGGTGCTGGGTTTTTAGCACGCGTGCAGGAAATCTGCGCCTCCACCAATGCCCACCTGGCTAGTGTGGTAGGTCGTTATTTTGCCATGGACAGAGATCAACGTTGGGAACGGGTTAAAAAAGCATATGACCTCTTGGTAAACGGTACCGGCACACAAACCGAAAACCTTGCGCAAACCATGCAGGCCAACTACGCCGCTGGCACCACAGACGAGTTCATTGAGCCCATAGCACTTCCTGAAAATGGAAACCTAGCGGCTGGGCGCATTAAAGCAGACGACGTTGTCATCTTCTTTAATTTTAGAACCGACCGCGGGCGACAACTCACACAAGCCTTAAACCAAATGGCGTTTCCAAAACAAAACATGGAACCACTATCGCTATACTATGTTACCCTCACCAATTATGACGAATCGTTTAAGGGCGTCAAAGTAGTGTATGACAAAGAAAACATTCAAGAAACGCTGGGTGAAGTATTGGCCGCTGCTGGCAAAAAACAAATTCGCATTGCAGAAACAGAAAAGTATCCGCACGTTACATTCTTCTTTAATGGTGGGCGCGAAGATCCTTTTGAAGGAGAAGAACGTATCCTATGCCCTTCGCCAAAAGTAGCGACCTATGACCTCCAACCCGAAATGAGCGCTTTTGATATTCGTGATGCCATAGTTCCCAAACTAAAAGCGCAAGCTGCAGATTTTGTGTGCTTAAACTTTGCCAACCCCGATATGGTAGGTCACACAGGAGATATGGCTGCTGCCATTAAGGCTTGTGAGACCGTTGATGGCTGCACCGCTGATGTGGTTGCTGCTGCCAAAGAAGGCGGTTATTCCGTTATCATCATCGCAGACCACGGAAATTGTGATACCATGATCAATCCCGATGGCAGTCCCAATACCGCACATACCACCAATCTCGTGCCCGTCTTTCTGGTTGATAGAGATGCAAAAAGCATTAATAAAGGAGCGCTTTGCAATATTGCCCCTACCGTTTTAGACCTTATGGGGATAACACAACCAGCAGCCATGACGGCAAAATCATTACTTTAGTACCATGAAACGCTTGTTATTTCTAGGCCTAATCTTGTGTATGTGTACTGCATATGCCCAGGATATCATTGGTCCAATTGCGCTAGAAGACTTAAAAAAAGAGCCTTATGCCGAATGGTTTAATACAGAGTACGAAAACTACGCCCCTTTTGGCAAAACCATAGCACAGCTCGATGCCGTGCAAGAAGATGTAGACATTACCGTTTTTATGGGCACTTGGTGTTCTGATAGCCAGATGTATGTCCCTGCCTTTTTTCGCATTTTAGACGAATTGGCATTTTCGGGTGAAGTGCAAATTATCAGCGTTGACAAAGACAAAAAAACGCCTACTGGCAGCGCAACAGAGAATGGCATCACCAACGTACCGACCTTTATCTTTTACCGAGAGGGCAAAGAAGTCAATCGCATTGTGGAGTCGCCCGTTGAATTTTTGGAAGACGACATACTCGCTATTTTAAGCGGGGCTGATTACAAACACACTTACGAAAATTGATGTCGCTTCAAAAAACAGCCGAAGAAATTGAGCTTATTCGCGGCAGTGCCTTGTTGGTATCCAAAACCTTGGGTATGCTCGCAGCCGCGATTAAGCCAGGTGTTACCACACTTGAACTCGACAAAAAAGCAGAAGCATTTATTCGTGACCACAACGCCATTCCCGGATTTCTAGGGCTATACGATTTTCCAAACACCCTTTGCATGAGTCCCAACGCGCAGGTGGTCCACGGCATACCAAACAAGACCCCACTAGAAGAGGGCGATATCATCTCCATAGACTGCGGTGTGCTGCAAAACGGATACTACGGCGACCACGCCTATACCTTTGCGGTTGGTGAAATAGACCCCGAAACCGAAAAACTCCTTGAGAGAACAAAAGCATCGCTATACAAAGGCATTGATGCTTTTTGCATAGGCAATAGGGTTGGTGATGTGGGCTATGCCATTCAGCAGTACGTTGAGCAGTTTGGATATGGCGTCGTACGGGAATTGGTCGGACATGGATTGGGAACCACCATGCACGAAAAACCCGAAATGCCCAATTACGGAAAACGCGGCAAGGGAAAAAGTTTTTTGGAAGGTATGGTAGTTGCCATAGAACCAATGATAAACCAAGGCACCCACCGCATCAAGCAACTGCGAGATGGCTGGACAATACTCACTGCAGACGGCGCGCCTAGCGCACACTTTGAACACAACGTTGCCATTGTCAACGGAAAACCCGAATTGCTTTCTACCTTCAAATATGTAAACGAAGCATTGGGTATCGTAACAGATGAGGAAGCGCCTTTTAGAGCAGTTCCCTTGGAGATATGAAAAGCTTCGCCCGATGGATACTTGGCATATTCCCAAGAACTTGGTTGCAACGCCTTGCCAACCTTCTTTTGCCTTTTTTAGATTTTTATTACCGTGGCAATCGATTTACAGACCCCATTAACGACAAGTCCTATCGCAGCTTTCTTCCTTATGGCTATGTGAAAATAAGACCTAATGCGCTCAGTCCCGGCACGCTTTCGCTGGAACGCCACAGGCTTATTTGGCTCTATTTACAACGCGAAACAGACTTTTTTAAAACGTTTGCAAAAGTATTGCACATGGCACCCGAAAAGGCTTTTATGACACGCCTTAGCAAATTGAAACACCTCGCCTATACCACTTGTGATTTGGAATCGCCGCTTGCTGAGGTCAAAGCTGATATTTGCGATTTGCCTTTTGCCGATGCGTCTTTTGATTGGATACTGTGCAATCACGTATTGGAGCATATTCCCAATGATACCAAGGCCATGCAAGAACTCTATCGTGTACTCAAACCTGGAGGCAAAGCCTTATTGCAAGTGCCTTTAGAAAACAATCGTGCAGAAACCTTTGAAGATGACAACATCACGGACAAGGCAGAACGCACCAAGGTTTTTGGGCAGTACGATCACGTGCGTGTTTACGGAAAAGATTATTTTGACAAGTTGCGCCAAACGGGATTTGAGGTAAGCGAAATACAGTTTGGAAAATCACTTACTGAAGCGGAAAGGCTGCGCTATGCAGTAACAAAAGACGAATATATTCCCCTTTGCTTACGCCCTATTCAAGATCGTAAGTAAAACCAGGCGTAGCGACTACTTGAACGCTGTCGTTTACCGCCAACACCCACATGGCTTCAATAGCTGATAGATTTGAAATGAGTGTTTTCCCTTGTTCGTATGGCATGGCCATAAGCGCTGTTGCATAGGCATCGGCCAACATGGTGGAAGGCGCCAAAACCGAAGTGCTTAGCACATTGCTTTGGACGGTTTCTCCTGTTTTTGGGTTTACGGTATGGACATATCGTTTACCCGATGCATCCATTCTAAATTTTCGATAATTACCCGATGATGCCAGACCTTGGTTTTGCAATGGAAGCGTTGCGATAAAAGTGCGGGCAGTATCTTGCTTGGGATGATCAATGGCTACGCGCCACGGCTTTTCTTTTTCTGGATGTAGACCCGAAGCAAACAACTCTCCCCCTACTTCCACAAGAAATTGCGTATACCCCAACGACTGAAGCATGCTTGCCAGTGCGTCAACGGCATAGCCTTTGGCAATGGCATTGAAGTCGAGATAGGAATTTTTATGTGTTTTCTTAATGGTTCCGTCGGGCAACAGCGAGACCTTATCAAAACCAGTAATCTTGAGCAGGCTGTCTATTGTTGCTTGGTCTATTTGTTCCAAAGACTTAGCTGGACCAAAACCATAGGCATTGACCAATGCGCCTACCGTTGGGTCAAAATAGCCATCGGTTTGCTCCCAAATAACTTTGGCCGTTTGGAAAACCTTTTTAAAGTCTGCATCTGTGGTTACTGCCTCATCTCGGTTTACTTTTGAAATAATGGCATTTGGCCAATAGGTTGACATGGATTGATTCATGCGCAAGAAAACAGCATCTATGGAATCGGAAACCCTTTCGCTTGGTGCCGTATCAAAGTAGCGTACGTTGTATGAAGTGCCAAGGGCATCCCCTTGGAAGCGCTGCATCTTGTCTTGCGTTTGGCAAGAGGCGATAGCAAGTAAAAGCAGCAGGAAACTATATTTCTTTAATCCCATTAAAATTGATGGCATAGGGTTCGTTTTTAGATAGTGGTTTGTCATAGTCCGAAGCATGGGCAAAGCCAACTCCAGCATAATAGGTTTTGGCCTTAAACTTTATTGCGTGCTCCTTGACTTGGTTCATAAGTTCGCTGTCAAATTCATTTGGATTTTGCGGGTATCGCACATGACGTACTACTACAAAATGCAAGGTTTTGTCTTTGGTACACACAAACTGAGGGTCTTTTTTGGGTGCGCTGTTCACAGCCAAAAATTCATAGCCATCCGCTTCTAGGGTCTGACCAACTGTAGTCATGGCCAGTTGGTGTAATTCGTCTTCTGATAATTGGCTCATAGCACAAATGTAAAATAAAAAAGAGGCCGAAGCCTCTTTATCTGTTATCCACCGAAATCGTCGAAACGAACATTCTCGTCTGGGACACCAAAATCTTCAGCCATTTTTTCAACTGCTTGATTCATAAGTGGAGGCCCACAGAAGTAGACTTCAATATCTTCGGGTGATTCGTGGTGGTCTAAATAGTTATCGATCACAACTTGGTGAACAAACCCAATAAAGCCATCACCTTCGCCATCAAGACCGTCTTTTACTTTCCAGTTGTCTTCTTCAGAAGGCTCAGACAAAGCAACGTAGAACTTAAAGTTAGGGAAGTCACGCTCTAGCGCACGGAAATGCTCTGTGTAGAACAACTCACGCTTGGAACGACCACCATACCAAAACGTAACCTTGCGGCCAGTTTTTAGGGTACGGAAGAGGTGATATAGGTGCGAACGCATTGGCGCCATTCCAGCACCACCACCCACATAAAGCATTTCGGATTCAGAGTGATTGATAAAGAATTCACCATAAGGACCGGAAATCGTTACAGGGTCGCCTTCTTTAAGCGAGAAGATGTAGGATGAAGCAACACCTGGATTTACATCTGCCCAGCCGTTTTTAGCACGGTCAAAGGGTGGAGTAGCAATACGCACATTCAGCATGATTTCTTTTCCTTCTGCTGGGAAAGAAGCCATGGAATAGGCACGTTCGATCAGTTCTGGGTTTTTCATTTTTAAGTCCCACAACTTAAATTTATCCCACTCCAATTTAAATTTGTTTACATCTTCTGGATGCTCTTCTGGATGCGCTGAAATATCAATGTCTTTGAAGTCTACCTCACAGGCAGGAACTTCTATTTGGATATAACCACCTGCCTCATAATGCATGTCCTCAGGGATTTCAACAACAAACTCCTTTATAAACGATGCTACGTTCCAGTTACGAACAACTTTAGCTGCAAATTTCTTAATACCAAATACTTCTTCTGGTACTTCAATAACCATGTCTTCTTTTACCTTGACTTGGCAACCCAAACGCCAGCCTTCGGCAATCTCTTTTCTTGAAAAGTGTGGTTTTTCCGTTGGAAGAATTTCACCTCCACCGTCTTTAACGATACACTTACACTGGATACAGGTACCTCCTCCACCACAGGCTGATGGCAAGAATATTTTGTTATCACCAAGGGTTGATAAGAGTGTGCTTCCAGATGAAACTTCAACGTCTGTTTCGCCATTGATAAATAGTTTCACGGGGCCAGAGGGCATCAAACGTGCCTTAACTCCTAGAAGCATTCCCACCAACACAAAGGTGATGGCTAAGAAAACAACAATGCTTGCAATAATGACAGTAATATCCATATACTTATAATTTAATTCCCATAAAACTCATAAATCCAATGGCCATAAGACCCGTAATAATAAATGTAATCCCCAGTCCGCGCAATGGTGCAGGGACGTTGGAGTACGCAATTTTTTCACGAATGGCTGCAATGGCCAAAATAGCCAACAACCATCCAATTCCAGAACCAAAACCATATACAGCAGATTCACCTATTGAGGCAAAACTCTTTTGCTGCATAAACAATGATCCGCCTAAAATGGCACAGTTTACCGCGATAAGCGGCAAGAAAATACCCAAGGCACCGTAAAGTGCAGGGGCAAATTTTTCCACGATCATTTCCACCAACTGAACCATAGATGCGATTACGGCAATAAACATGATAAAGCTCAAGAAGCTTAAGTCTAATGCAGCATAATCTTCACCCAACCATGACATGGCGCCTGGCTTTAGGAGGTAGTTGTCTAATAGGTAGTTGATTGGAACGGTAATCGACAATACAAAAATAACAGCTAGACCAAGTCCAACTGCAGTCTTTACAGTTTTGGATACGGCCAAATAAGAACACATGCCTAAGAAGTAAGCAAATATCATGTTCTCAATAAAAATACTTTTAACAAACAAGTTTACGAAATCCATGACCTAGTTTTTTTCAATGAGTTTGCGGTTACGTGCACGCTGCACCCAAATAATAATTCCCAATGTAATTAAGGCCATTGGCGACAACAGCATCAAGCCGTTGTTTTCATAGCCCATTTCATAAATGGAATCGGGAATTACTTGAAAGCCATACAATTTTCCTGAACCGAACAGCTCTCTGAAAAAGGCAACGAGAATGAGCATAAATCCATATCCAGCAGCGTTACCAACGCCGTCTAAAAAGGATTTCCAAACGCCATTGCCTAAGGCAAAAGCTTCCAAGCGTCCCATTACAATACAGTTGGTAATAATCAGTCCAATAAAGATGGAAAGCTGTTTACTCACGTCATAGGCATAGGCACGCAATACTTGATCAACCAAGATTACCATGGAAGCAACTACAACGAGTTGTACGATAATTCGGATACGGTTTGGAATGGCATTTCGCAAAAGGGAAACAATAACATTACTGGCTGCCATTACAGCAATTACGGACAATGTCATCACAACGGCGGGCTTTAGCTGCACGGTAATGGCCAAGGCCGAACAAATACCCAATACTTGAACCGTAATGGGGTTGTTGTCGTCTAGCGGATCTTTTAATAAACCGCGATTTTTCTTTGAAAAAAGCGGTTCACGCTCTTTGGTAACAAAGAAAATTGCGGGTTTTTTGTTTGATTTTGGTTTGGACATAATTAGTTGTTATACGCAAGGTCTGCAGGTGTTGCTTTTAGGTATGGCAGATAGTGTTGTAAACGCTCGATAATCATATCGGAAACACCATCGCCCGTAATGGTTGCGCCAGAAATGGCATCAACTTCGTGGTCGTCTTTGTCTGTATCATTGGGGTCATTATTGGTTTTGGAAACCGAAATCCCAACCAAATCTCCAGATGTGTCAAATATTTTTTCGCCAACAAAGCGATCCATAAACCACTGTTGTGTGATTTCTGCACCCAGCCCTGCTGTTTCTCCCTTGTGATCAAACACGGCTCCCTTAATGGTATTGCGATCTTCGTCAAGGGCAATGTATCCCCAGATAGCATCCCATAATCCAGAGCCGCGTAGGGGTACTATATAATAAGTTGCCTCATCAACCGATGCTACATAGAGTGGAAAGCGTTGCGTTTCAGCATCTTTCTTGACCTCTATGGCCAGTTTGATGTCCGAGAACGCATCCACCGTTTCGTCGACTGTACCGTCGTTGCGAAGCGCAAGCTGCGCTGTGACATAATTGTTAAACAATTTTTCAGCACCCTCTCTATCGGTTTCAATGCCAATGGTAGAAAGGATGTTTTGCATTTTCTCTTTGCGGACATTTTCCGACTGAAGGTCTTTCAATGAGCTGGCGGTAAAAGCCAGTACAGATGCTACAACCAAAACCATGGCAGCAGCAAAACCAAAAGTATAACTGTTCGAATCTCTGTTCATGTTGCAGGTGTTAATGTTGCGTTAAGACGCTTTTTGCGTCGTTTAATATTGCCTTCAACCACATAGTGGTCAATGGTTGGTGCAAATACGTTCATTAGTAAAATAGCCAACATTACCCCTTCTGGATACGCTGGATTAAATACGCGAATTAGCATACAGAAAAGTCCAACAAGAATTCCGTAAATCCATTTTCCTTTGGTTGTTTGTGCCGCAGAGACAGGGTCTGTTGCCATAAATACGATACCAAAAGCAAAACCACCAACAATGAGTTGATTTGTCCAGTTAAAGGACATAAGGGCATTGGCACCCCAAAGGTTAAATAAGAAAGCTGTAGCAGCTGCACCAAGTACACCACCTACCATAATACGCCAACTCCCAACCCCTGTAAGTATCAGTATGGCTGCGCCTACCAACACCATAAGTGTTGAGGTCTCGGCTATGGATCCAGGAATAGCACCAACAAACATATCGAACATGGAGTAGCTAACGTCATTACCAGCGGCAAGACTACCCAAAACCGTTTCACCAGAAATTCCATCGACATTACTTGCTTCCGAAACCCATACTTTATTGCCCGACATATAGGTTGGATAAGCAAAGAATGCGAAGGCGCGTGCTGTAAGTGCAGGATTAAGAATATTCATTCCTGTTCCACCAAAAGCTTCTTTTGCAATAAATACCGCAAAAGCTACAGACAGCCCCACCATCCAAAGTGGAATGTCAACTGGCATAATCATGGGAACCAAAAGTCCTGTCACCAAATAGCCTTCGTTTACTTCGTGTCCACGATAGACGGCAAAAGCAAATTCGATGGCTAAGCCTACTCCGTAGGATACGGCAACCATAGGCATGATTTTCAGCGCACCATGCAGCATGGCATCCCAAAAAGTAAAGGCAAGTCCAGATTGGATAAAGTATTGGTAACCGGTGTTGTACACTCCATAAACAAATGCAGGCAACAAGGCAATAATAACCGTTACCATGGTACGTTTCAAATCAACACCATCGCGGATATGCGCACCCTTTTGGGTGGTGTGGTTTGGAACAAATAAAAAGGTATCAAATGCATTCACTGCAGGGGCAAAACGTTCCCACTTTTGGCCTTTACCAAAAGGTTTTTTAATTGCATCTATGCGTTCGCGTATAAAATTCATATATCTAGTTTAACCTACTTCTTTTATCATTAAATCAAGTGCCTCACGAATAATCGCTTGGGCTTCAATTTTGGAGGTACTGGCATAATCCACCAACGCAAAATCTTCTGGCGCAACTTCATAAATACCAAGACCCTCCATTTTTTCTATGTTCTGTACCATACACGCTTTGATGAGTTGCATGGGAAATATGTCCATGGGCAACACTTGCTCCATTTCGCCAGTAACAACCAGTGCGCGTTCTTCGCCATTCATATTGGTATCCAATGCGTATGTACGCTTGGGTAATAACCAAGAAAGGGAAGTGCGAGACATGCTAAATATCTTACTGCCTGCAAAAGGCAACCAACCGAACATACGGAAGCGATTTCCTTCAGCCAATACTGTAAGTGTGTTGTTGTAATATCCAAGGTTACCATCGGCATGCGTTGCTGCACCAGAGAGTGAATCCCCGTTTATAACTCGAATCTGACCATCAGCGTTGATGCCAGCTTTTTTAAGTAGCGGTGCAACTGCTGCGCCAATACGAGATTTAAAATATGTTGGAGACTTCACCACTGGACCTACTACGGCAACCATTTGTGAAGCATCAAAAATACCTGTTGAAAAGAAAGCGCCAATACGCGCCACGTCAACTGGCCCAACAACCCAAACGGTTTCGCCTGCATTTACGGGGTCAATATGATGGACTTGAACACCTACATTGCCAGCAGGGTGTTGCCCTTTAATGCGGTGTAATTCTGCATTAGAGACCTCAGTCAGAAAAGAAGCTGAAGAAGCATCAACAGAAAGATGAACTTTGGGTGCTAGCTTAGCAAGAGCGTTTATGCCATTTTGGAAATCCTCCTTTTGAGGACTGAGTAAAAAAGGCACGTCAGCAGCCAAAGGTGCTGTATTGAAACCGGAGACAAAAATAGCTTTTGGCGTGCTACTGGGATCTGCGATTACGTCATATGGACGTTGTTTTATAAAAGACCAACAACCCGATTCAAGCAAGTGTTTTCTAACATCCGCTGCGCATAATTCATCAAGGTTCGCTAGCTTGTGAACGACAGCTTTATGTTCACCGTCAGAAGTAATGGATAAGGCCATGATACGCCTTTTAGCGCCACGCTCAATTTTGGTAAGCGTTCCACTAACTGGAGAAACAAATTTTATTTCAGGATTGGCTTTTGAATAAAAAATCGGCTGTCCTTGTAACACGGTTTCGCCCTCTTTCAAGAGCATTTTTGGCACAACACCATGGAAGTCGCTTGGATAGACTACATAGTTGTCAGCAGAATCAGCAGATGAAATGTTAAGATCGGCTATTCCACTCATAGGAATTGTCAAGCCTTTACGCAGGGTTATGTCAGCGGACATATAGTGGTTGTTTTTGCATTGCAAATGTAATATAAGGTGCTTAAAAAACGAAGCGTTACACCCTATAATTACATAAATTTATTAACCGTAAAATAGTTTGTTTAACTTTGGCCTATCAGCAACAAAAACAGTCAACTAGGTTATTATCTATAAATAAGCCTAAAAGCCCCGTAAGCACAAAAAAAATGATTAAACAAAAGCTTCTTTTTCTACTAGGTTGTCAACTCATTTTTGGGCAACAGTTGAGCGTATTTTCTCCACCCGACCACATCAAATCGGTCCTTTTTTATGTAAATGAACCAAATACGTCGCTACCCATTGTTGGATTGAACGAACAAATCACGTTAAAGTTTGATGATTTAAATGCAGATGACAGCACCTACTACTACACCATTGATCGCTTTGATGCCCATTGGAACGAGACCGATTTGTTCCGAGCAGATTACATGGATGGCTATGATGACATTCGTATACAAAACATATCCTATGCCGTCGGAACCCTGCAGTCATACATTCACTATACCCTGACCCTTCCCAATGCTCAAACACGCTTAAAAATGAGCGGGAATTATATGCTGAATATTTGGGATGATAGCAGAAATTTGGTGCTACAAAAAAGGTTTTTGGTTACCCAACAAGCATCGGCAGTTGGGGTGCGTGTACAACGATCACAACGCATTGAAGACATTCAAACGCATCAAAGCGTACAGTTTGTGGTGAACTTAGATGGTCTAAACGTGCGGCTTCCTGAAAAACAAATAAAGCCGTTTATTGTACAAAACCAACGCTGGCAAACATGGCGGCAAGCAGGGAAATCAACCTATAACCTCAACAATCAACTGCAATTCAACTACAAGCCCGAAACAACGTTTGCTGCTGGGAATGAATATCATTTTTTTGACACACAAGACATTCGCAGTGGAGGCGGCAATGTAGCGCGTGTGTTTCGTGAGGACTTATTTATCTCTGTTTTAAACCCGCAATGGGTGCGTTCTGGCAGGCCCTACACCTATGCACCTGACATAAACGGCGACTTCCGCATCAATACTTTTCAAGGAAGCAATCCAAATACCGAATCCGATTACAGCCGGGTAGTGTTTTCGCTTTTTGCAGAAGATTTCTTGTTTGACGGAGAACATTTTGTGGTTGGAGATTTTAATCAGCACATCATTGGTGATGAAAACAAACTTGCCTACAACCCTGACTCTGGTCGCTTTGAAGCCGAATTATTACTAAAGCAAGGTATTTACAACTATAAGTTTGCAAGCGTAGACAGCGACGGAACGCTTTACGACAACCTTATTTCGGGCAATTATTGGCCTACAGAAAACGAATATCAGGTGCTGATTTACTACAGACCCATAGGCGCACGCTGCGATGAATTGATTGGTGTTGGAAATGCTAACGCAAAAGACATTGGCTTATAGAAAAATGTTTATCTTTATACTATGATACAGCAAGTTACACAAGGTATACGCATTTCAGTAAATACATTTTTTGAAGGGACCTACTTCAAAAACTACCGCTTGCACTATTCATTTGGCTA
>ERZ802830.866-NODE-866-length-29787-cov-9.67328_pt1 | contig 29787 bp, 28 predicted proteins | sample MGYA00345654_ERZ802830 | MGnify/ENA primary metagenome ERZ802830 (study PRJEB30503, sample SAMEA104212375) | marine metagenome | biome: Westerlies Biome; feature: [SRF] surface water layer (ENVO:00010504) within the epipelagic zone...; material: water... | reverse complement strand
CACGATCAATCCCCGTTTCATTCCGGGGCATGAACATCAGGTTCGCAAATACGGGTTGCAGGACCGGGTGACTGGCATCCACGCACTGGAATTCGAACCGGGCCAGATCCTGGCCGCCTTTGATGACCCTGATCGTCTGCAGCAGGTTGCCGATGAATTTGCCCGGCAGGCCGAACCGCTGGTGGCCGCCGGGGTAGACGTGCTGATTCCCGCTGGCGGCATTCCGATGCTGCTGTTCTCGCAGATACAGGGCTTTCGCGTCGCCGGTGCGCCCGTGCTGAACGGATTGCCAGTGGCCCTGCGGATGACCGAGCTTGCCATCGAGATGCGCCAGACATTTGGTCTGGAAGTCAGCCGGACGACAGATTTCATTCAGCCACCTGATGACATTCTGGATGAATTCATGACACATCCTAAGCTTTAACAGTTAAATTTATCTGCGGATTGTAGTCCCATTTTCGGATGTCCATATCGACAGCATTTCAACATAAGTTAGGCCCCTGCCCCTGTTTGAAAATTGGTGTGCGCCTAAGCATTACTGGACAAATTCTACATATTCGAATTAGATCAAACGTATAGCGGAATAGATACCAAACGGGTGCCAATATGACATTGAAAGTAGGATCTGAAGTGCCGAGTGTTGTCGTCTTTGCCAAGGATGAAGATGGGCTAAGCACACGCAACTTACATGAATGGTCACTCGGCCGCAAAATTGTCTTCTTCTTTGTTCCTGGCGCATTTACGCAAACATGCTCCGAGCAACATCTGCCTGGTTTTATTGAACACAGCGAGGCGTTCATGAATAAAGGCGCTGATGCTATTGCCTGCCTTTCTGTCAATGACCCTCACGTAATGCTTGCATGGGGCAATCAATCTGGGGCAGCTGGAAAAATTGTTATGCTCGCAGACCCGCAGGCAGAGCTTGCGACCGCCCTTGGGACAAACAAGGACTTTGGGCCACCATTGGGAGTGCGCAGCAAGCGATGCGGCTTTATCGCCAATAATGGCATAGTTACCTATGTCCATATAGAAGATCCGGGGAAACTTTCTGGATCGAGTGCCATAGAGATGCTAGCGGCGCTGGAAGCCTAAAAATCAATTGGCAAACCTCTCCTTAAGGGCATTCCATCTTGGTTGATCTAACCCAAAAAACGGCTTTGATTACAGGAGGCGCGCAAGGTATCGGAAGATCAATCGTTAAACGATTTCATCGGGCAGGATCAAATGTGATCGTTGTCGACACCTCGCACGATAAGCTGAGTGATCTGGCCTCTGAAGTATCAAAAAAAATATCTATCTGCGTGGCAGATATTTCATCAGAAGCCAGCCTGAACACAGAATTAGCTCCCATATTACAACGCCATGCGCCAGTCGATATACTGGTGAACAATGCCGCAACAGTCACAAGACGGGCGAAGATCACAGACCTTGGGCTTGATGAATGGCAACGGACCCTTGAGGTTAACCTGACCGGCGCTTTTCTAGTTTCAAGAATGATAATCCCTTCGATGTGTGCAAACGGCGGTGGGGTAATCCTGAACATAGCATCGCAGCTTGGACATGTGGCAATTGAGGGCGCCGCCGCCTACTGCACAACAAAGGGGGGCATGCTGCAATTCACGCGCGCGCTTGCGCTTGATCATGCTGAGGATAATATCCGGGTCGTTGCGCTGTCACCTGGCGCCGTACAAACTCCGCGCTTGGCCGATATTTTTGGTTCCCCTGATGCGGCAGAAGAAATTCTGGGAAAATCACATCCAGTCGGTCGGCTGGGTCAAGCCGAAGAATTGGCTGAAGCCGCATTGTTCCTTGTCTCTGACAATGCGTCCTTTATCACCGGAACAGACCTTGTTGCCGACGGTGGTTACATCGCTAGATAAACTGCAACCGCATACCATGCAAAAATTGGTTAATAGTACGTCGCGTTACAAAACACAGTCATCATGGGTCAAGAAACAGTGCTGTTTCATGTCCTTCAAAGACAGCCTCAAGAGCTGTGCGGGCCGAAACGCTGTCACCCACATTGAATAGGCTTCCATTGAACGCCATCTCAGGCGGGGCGTTTGGCAATCCAGCTACAGGGGCTACGACACTATCCACATAAAAGGACCGTGTCTCACCCTCGATCGATAAATCATCAAAAGTCGCCAAGCCATTATTATAGGTTGCTAGGCTATGACCGGCCAGAATTTGGATGTTCTTTGACTTCAATCGGTGTTTCAGGGCGAATGAGCTGTATATACTTATCTTCCAACCAACCACACCTGTAGGCACTACAATCCAAACCTTCTTTCCAAGATCAGCCAAATACTCCGCTACCGATGCTACTGACCAGGTGCCAAGGTGATCAACCAGCACCACGCGGTCTCCCAATGTTTCTGGGTCCGCAAGCGATGCCTCTAATGTCAATGTCTCGCGTCCATCTAGTAGCGTCTGTGACTTGGCGCGAGCACCACCCGCCCAAATGATGTGGCCATCCTGATATTCCTGCAGGGTTTCGGCTAGGATAGTGCGTTCCAAATCAAGACGAACTTTATATTGGTCTAGCCGCAACTTCTGCCTATCTGACAGGTTCAAAAATTCCTGGCGCAACGGCATTTTCGCAAGCCAGCTTAGCGTCCCACCCAAGAAAGCCTTGCTGTCGGCAAGCGTTGTTGGAAAACCCCTTTCGGCAGCAATGCCGGCTGCCTCCATACCGGCTGGACCAGCACCCACGACCAATACAGGTCGTTTGGAATCAACTTTTGCAACTGCAGGTGTTGGCCATTCTTCCTCTTTTCCAGCCCTTGGATTGACCAGACAGGAAATTGCCAGCGATTGCGCCAGCATATCAGCGCATCCTTGGTTGCATCCAATACAAGGTAAAGTTTCGTGAGCCTGGTTATCTCTGGCCTTATTCACAAGCGCGGGGTCTGCTATGTGTGCACGCGCCATGCCAATCATATCGGCTTTGCCGTTTGACAGCATGTCTTCTGCCAGATCAACTGTATTGAAACGGCAGACTGACATTATAACTGGCTTTTGCGGTAAGTTGTCGAGCGCGTCACTAATCGCATCAGTCAGGTATCTGAACTTTTCGTTCTGAAACGCCATATCTGCCATCTGCGTGGAAACCGTGTAGCTTCCGTGATAAGCAGAATGAGTTATATTGACGAAATCAATTTGAACGGCCCGTGCCAGTCTGACAACAACATCACACATGTCCGCAAGCACGAGCCCATCCTGCATGAATTCATCAGCGCTGATCCTGATTCCCATCGTCCGGTCAGAGCCAACAACACCTCGAACTGCAATTGCCGTTTCCAAGGCAAACCGAAGGCGGTTTTCGAATGAACCTCCATATTCATCTTCACGCTTGTTTGCTGCTGGAGACAGAAACTGCTGCAGCAAATGACCATGTGCCAACTGCAATTCGATACCATCCAGTCCGGCTTCCAACAAATTGGTGGCCACGTTAGCGTGGGCATTTATAACCATTCTGATTTCGCCAGTAGTCATAGGGTGCGGTGCCGGTGCCGTTGCAGTCCAGGGAATTGATGAAGCTGACCAAGAGGCCATTCTTGCAAAATTTCCGTCTATGTGACGACCAAGATGGAGTATCTGTCCAAAAAGTCTGCCACCTTCACCCTGTACAGCTTTAGCAATGTCACTAAACCTGGGGATTGCCTCTGGTTGATAACCATTAACGCCCTGCTGCCTACCCAGAGAGGATTTATGAACCCTGATGCCTTCGAAAATTATTAGCCCGGCGCCACCAGCCGCACGGGCACGATGATAAGCAAGATGACGCTGTGAAGGCAGATTGTCTTCACCATAATTTGTCGTGTGAGCAGGCACAAAAATCCTGTTCCGGACCTCAACATTGCCAACTTTTAGTGGTCGAAAGATATGTGGATAATTTTCGTGTTGTGTCACAAGAACATTCTCCATTTTTAAAACTAACGAAGATCCTTGAAACGTTTTGCCTTCAATGTTCTGTCCGGATCAAAAATCTGTAACCGTTCAACTTTTTCGATAATCGGACGAACTCCGGTGGCAACACGCACTGACTCCGCAATCGCTTCTGGGTCGGCGTCTGGTTTTAAATCCAGTAACAACCGCATGCGGTCTGACGACAAAATGTCATTGGCATTTTCACGATCAATGATGATCTGAAACTCACCCACTTTTCCATCCGCAAGCAAGAGATCAGTAATCACTTCTGGATTGATAAGCATACCCTTTACCTTGACCAAATCATCAGCGCGTGACGGCATTCCGACAAACCGGTCCGTCCAGCTGCCGCAATGCGGGCATTGTTCATAGGTAAGTGCAGCGAAATCTCCCATCGAATAACGCAGCAACACTGTTCCACGTCGATCAAGATGTGTCAGAACTGAAAGACCGCGCTGGCCTGCCGGCAATGGCTTGTGGCTTTCGGGATCTACTACTTCAAAAAAGAAATGATCCGGCGCCGGATTATGATAGCCAGAGCCGGGACAACACTCCACCGTCCCGACCTGCATTTCGGTGGCGGCATAGGATACGCTAACCCATGCATCTGGCCGGCCAGTTCTGCGCATGCGTTCGGTCAGATCTCGCCGCATCTCTTCACTCACTGCTTCGCCTGTCACGAACGCGAGACGCACGGCTGAGAAATCTGCACCCACCTCTTCTGCACGGATCAAAATCCGCCGGACATAACTTGTCACCCCCCACAAGATACTCGCCTTGGTTCTGGCAATTGTGTCCACCACTTCATCAAGGCTGGCTGACCAGTGAAAATAGTCTGAAGGCCTGCCGGGCAATGGGCTTACAACTGGGATTTTCATAACATTGCATGCCGCAATGGTACGGTGGTAAGCGCCATAGGGATGAAGAGTCATCGGACAGAGATTGGCGACTATATCGTTTCCATTTACATGCCTGATTTCAAGGGCGCGCTGATTGGCGGTCAGGGTGTTGTAAAAATCATAAGTGGTCGACAAAAAAGGCGTTGGTCGCCCACCACTAGTGCCTGTTGTATGCATCACATCCCAATAGATGGTGGCCTCTTCTTCCAATCCGTCTGTTTCGAGACTGAAAGCACTGGGATTGGAGGCATATTCCTTTTTGGAAACCAGCGGTAGGAGGTGAATATCTTCCAGCGAGCGGATGTCCCCGCGAGACAGCCCCAGGGCTTTGAACTTTGCCCGATAAAACGGGTGTCGTTCAAAACACAGGTCCATCATGCGAGAAAAGTTTGCTTCCTGGACGGCAGAGATTGTTTCTCTACTTTTGAATGGTAGTCCCGGGATCACGACTGTAAACCAAAAAGCTTTATTGCGTTGTCTCTGAGAAACGCCCTGTAGGAATCAGCGCGCAATTCCAAGGCGTCAACCTCAAGCCGGTAACGCTCAAAGCTAAGCACCGGAAAATCAGTGCCAAACATGACTTTGTGACGTCCATAACTATCAATGTAGCGCACAAAACTTTCTGGCCAGTATTTTGGAGCATGAGCATCAGCGATGATGTAGACGTTGTCATGTTTCCAAGCCATGGCAATCATCTCGTCAGTCCATGGAATGCCTATATGAATCCCAACCAGTTTCAATTCTGGGAAATGGCAAGCAACGGGATCGAAGGTGATCGGCCTCCCGACAGACTGGAGCGGCCGACGCGGCTCATAGACGAGCGATTGCCCTACCTGCATGAGTATTGGAACCTCCAATTCGATGCATTTGCTGTAAAATGGATACCAACGCGCATTGTCTGGTGCCAACTCAAACCAGTGCGGGTAAGCGTGTGCACCTATGAAGCCAAGCTCGACAATGGCCCGTTCAAATGCACGTACCCCGTCCATTCCCTCAGTTGGATCCAACCCGGCAAGACCATAAAATCTGTCAGGAAAACGACGCACCGCTTCGGCAACAATATCATAAGGAAGATGCCAACTGCCCGGCAATCCAAGTTGCCCGGTCTTGTTGGCTACAAGGAAGGCTTTTTCAATCCCTGCAGCATCCATTTGCAGCAACATATCTTCATAGGTATAGCCATTCATAACTGATTGATCCCGGCCAAACTTGCTTTGATGGAACCGGCCGGACCAATCAGGACGCATCTTAACGATTTCCGGGGTGTGCGGGTTAACAACTGTGTCTATTGCCCAGATTCTTTCGTCACCACCAATCATCTTGCAACCCCTCTTCCAACACCCATGTCAGCAGCAATCAAATCAAGAAGGACCTCACTGGATCCTTCTCCAAAACTGTATAAACGTGCATCGCGCCAGTATCTATTCATGTCGCTTTCGGAGGCATATGCAGCGCTTGCCATGATCTGCATACCGTGTTCGGTCACCCTCTTCAGAGTTTCAGTTGACACCAGCTTCGCCTGTGCTGCCAGTCGCGAACAGTCCTTGCCAGAGTCAATCGCAGAAGCAAGTTCTCTGGCAAGTAGCCTCGCCAAATCAACCTCGGTCTGCATGTTTGCAAGACGGTGTGCTATAACCTGAAAACTGGCAATAGGCTTTCCAAACTGCTCGCGTTGCCGGGCATGGGCCGTGGCCATGTCAATAGCCGCCTGTGCCGTACCAACAACTGCAGCTGCCAATCCAGAACGTGCATAAAACAATGTCTTTTTCAAGCAGTCAAAACCACCATTCACATCTCCGATGCGGTCCTCATCTTTTACCACCACCTCGTCAAAACCAATGTCGTAGGACAGAGAACAGCGATTGCCTATTTTCTCGAGTTTGCTCATCGCCACTCCAGGCGCATAAGGATCTACCATAAACAATGTTATGCCAGACCCACCTTTACTTTTTGGGTCGGTGCGAGCAGCAACAATCAGTCTTATGGCGTCAGCCGCTCCACTGATCCAAATTTTTCTTCCTGTTATCTTCCATCCAGCCTCAAACCGCTCTGCCCGTGTTTGAATAGCGCCAGCATCACTGCCTGCGCCTGCTTCACTAAGGGCAAGCGCAAAAGCGCCATCACCGGCAGCCAGTTGGGGCAAAAATCTATCTTTTTGGGCCTGGTTGGCCGACATATTCAGGGTCATCATTCCGAAACAGGCAACGCGGTTGAACAACAACGCCGCCATTGTAGCATGGTAACCCAGTCTTTCCTGAATGATGGATAGCCTCCGCCAGCGGTTACGATCCCACTCATCATCCTGCGATGGCATCACAAGATCAAAAAGGCCCATTTTTGCAAAGGATTTTAGTAGATGGTTAGGGGGGTCGGCTTGCTCGTCACGCCGTCTTACCTCTTCCGGAGGCAAGAATTTCTGCATCATTTTGTCGATAGAACCACACAGGCTTTCGACTTCAAATGACATAGCGAAACCCTCTCTTGACGAAAACACTGAAAACGCTACCCGTACGTCGACGTTCATGCAATTCTTTAAGGATAACTTTTCTTGTGCGTGTTGCCACATAGGTATCTAGGAGCAATCATCAAATGGAACTAGCTGATGCCGACGTCATAATTGTCGGCGCCGGTGCCGCTGGTGCAGCGGCAGCATGGCGATTGTCGGCTGGTGGCCTTCAGACGGTCTGCCTTGAAAGAGGTGATTGGCAGCAGAGAGAAGACATGCCTGCCACTTCTGATGATTGGGAAATTCTTCGCCAGACAAATTGGCATCCAAGCCCAGCGCAACGCAAGCTACCCTTCGATTTGGAAATTGATGCAGAAGACAGCATGATTAAGCCACTAGCCTGCGCAACGGTTGGTGGCAGCACAATTATGTGGTCATGTCATTTTCCGCGGTTTCACCCATCTGATTTTTGCACTCAGACACTGGACGGCGTTGGAGATGACTGGCCGATCACCTATGATGATTTGTTGCCTTACTACAAATTAAACGAAAAAATGATGGGCGTTAGTGGCCTTGCAGGGAATCCGTCGTATCCGAGCGATACGCCCACTAGATTGCCACCCATGCCCCTATCTGAAGGAGCGCGTCGCATCGCATCGGCCTTCAATACTCTTGGCTGGTCATGGTGGCCGGCTGAACTGGCCATCAACTCCGTACCATATGGCAATGGACGTGGTAGTTGCGTTCATTGTGGACCATGCGAACTAAACTGCCCACATGGAGCCAAGGCAACAAGCGATTTGGTCTATTGGCCATTGGCAATAAAGGCGGGAGCGCGACTGGTCACCGGTGCGCGCGTAATCAAGGTACTTACAGACAACAATGATGCTGCGTGCGGTGTCATCTACAGGGATACCGGTGGGACAGAACAAAAGCTCACCGCCCCCGTGGTTGTCCTCGCCGGCAACGCCATTGGCTCGGCAAGGCTCCTACATCTGTCTGCAAACCGTTCAAATCCAGACGGACTGGCAAACCGCTCAGGCCTGATCGGCAAACGTCTTATGCTGCATCCATTGGCAAGAGTTACAGGATTATTTAAGGATCGGGTTGACGGTCATAAAGGGCTGTCTGCAGGCACTTTCGTAAGTCATCATTTTTATGAAACAGACCCTGACAGGGGTTTCAGGCGCGGTTTCAAGATGCAGGCTCTTGGAACACATGGGCCTGCACTTACAGCTGTAGGCTCTCTTGGTCGCAAAGTTGATTGGGGCAATAATCACCACCAAGAGTTTGCCCGCCACTTTGGCCATGCCTACAGTATTTCTATTTGTTCAGACGATATGCCAGACGCTCGGAACCAGGTGGTATTAAGCACTACTATGGTTGCAGATGACGGGTTACCATCCGCAAAGATGATCTACAAAATTCCAAATGAAGCGCGCCTCGCGCTTAATTATGGTCTTGATAGGGCGACAACCGCGCTGCGCAAGGCCGGCTGTTATGAAACTTTTGAAACGCAAACCTTGCCAGATGCCGGATTTCATCTGATGGGAACGGCGCGTATGGGAGATGATCGAGAAACATCAGTATTAAATGAATGGTGTGAATCCCACGAGATAAAAGGACTTTTTGTTGTTGATGGAGCAGCATTTGTTACTGCTGCTGCTGTGAATCCAACCAATACAATTCAAGCTTTGGCATTGAGAGCCGCAGATCATATTTTAGGTTCAAATCAACAGAATTGACTCTTACATGAGTTTAATATCACTCTAGAGTAGGTTGTTCGGACAAATTGAGGTTAAAACTTTTACTAAGTCACTAGGTAAAATAATTGGTAAATATTGACCAAGGTTGTTGTTCAGTAGTCTTCTTAGATAGGTAAGGAAAAGATTCACGATTTAGTTTTGAGAGGCACTAAATTGGCGTCAGCAAAGTCGGAAAATAGTAATATTCCAGTGCGCATCAAAAATGCGCCTCCGCCAAATGCGGACATGTTAAAAGAAAAAAATGTCGTTCCACATTTAAGTCAATTGCCAGACGAACATCAAAATATTGTTGTCGCAAACAAGGCTTCTGAAGCTTATTTTAAGAAGCGTGTCTGGAACAGAGATACGCTAGAAACGTCTTGCTACACCCGGTTCAAATTTGGCAACAATGTTCAAAGAGAAATCAAAGACGGGTTGTCTTTTATTACTGCAAACAACCTTACTTTAGAGACAGTCACACAAGAAGACTTCAGGTTGCCATCATTGGCCAAAGACATGGCGTCGCTTCGCCAGACACTGGATGATGGTGTGGGTTTCTTAATCCTGGATACAGGTCTTCCAAGCTCTTTAACCGAAGAAGAATTTGAAATTGTGGGCTGGTCAGTCTGCAATTACTTCGGCCAAATCATGAGACAGGGGATAGACCACGATCAGCGGCTGTTTACCGTAGCAGACAAAGGTGCATCAAACACTGATCCAACTAGGATCGGTGCCAGTGCAAAGCGATCTGCCAAACACTCTGATAATGGCTGCCTGGAACCTCGACCTCCCTGTTATTTGGGATTGTTTTGTTATCAATCATCGAACAGTGGCGGCGATAGCACGATCATCTCTGCACAAACAATCTTGCGTACCATAATCGATGAGCGACCAGATCTGCTGCCATACTATTTCCAGACCTATCATTTCCGAGTGCCGCAATCACACATTTGGCCTTCAAAGGGGCCAACGGTCGAAAAGCCGATAATGGAATTTCGGAATGGAGAACTCCAGATCCATTATGCACGTGTCATGATTTCACCTGGCATGGAGATGGCGGGCCTTTCGCTCACCTCCAAGCAAATAGAGGCTTTAGACTTCCTAGATGATGTCATTGAGCGCAGCGATCTGAATTTCAAAACGCTTTTGAAACAGGGAGAGCTGCTGGTGATGAATAACTTAGCGTTTTTGCATGGACGCGAGGCTTTCACCCCCGGTGCAGAATCTGGCCGAACTCTGAAGCGGTTTTGGATGTGGCGACGCCATATTGGGCCGGGAACAGACCCGATGCTTCTGGACCTAGCAGAGCTCGTTGAGCAGGAGCAATAATCGATGAAGCAAATTGACGTAAAAATACAAGACCTTGATGGAAACTTTCATTCCAGAAATTTCCAGATTGAAAGAATGTATAACTTTGGTTCTGCGACGCGAGATCCCAACGCCGCCATTGCCCATCAGGAAGAAGTGGCAAAGTCTGGTATTTTTATTGCCTCCAATGTGCCTGCTCCGCGTATTTACCCCATCGGACTGCATGCCCTTGACACCCAAAGCACTGTCTTCGTGCAATCTGAAAAGACTTCCGGAGAGGTGGAAATCGTCATTCATGTTGGTAAAGAAATTCATGTGGGCGTTGGAAGCGACCACACTGACAGAGCACTTGAAACCGTCTCCATTCCTGGCTCGAAACAGGCATGTGTCAATCATCTCGCAACCGTCTTCTGGCCGTGGGAAGAAATTGCAGAAACTTGGGATGATTGCATACTTCGAAGTTGGGTAAATGACAGGCTTTATCAGGAAGTCGGTGTCGACAAATTTCTGTCACCACCTGATATCCTGGCAGTCTTGAAAGAGCGCGTGACTAATCTTCCTAAACAAAATTTCATGGTTTATTGCGGTACCTATGTAAGTGTCGACAAGGCACTAGGGTATGGCAATGATTGGCGCTATCAGTTGGCAGCGCCGCAGTTGAACAGGCAAATTGATGCCCAGTACGACGTTGTTGATATTCTTGACGAAGTAAAAACTGGGTTTCGGGTGCCGTTCTTCAATCCTCAAGATAGATAGATTGTATTCTATATATCCAAATCAACGGGAGGGATAACAATGCAAAAACAAAAGAAAAGGCTGATGCTGACGGCTGTGGCTTCGATGGCCTTGACTGCCATTGCGGGCGCAGCATCAGCAGAAACGCTTATTGTGGCATCGCCGCAAGTTCCAGAAGGGTTCGATGGTGACGCCCTGAAAACACACACCCAAAACGTGGTTGTTCAGACCTATGAGAACCTTGTTGTTTATGGCAAGAAAGTCGTGAATGGACGCACCGTCAACGATCCGGGAACAGTCGAGCCTCATCTTGCTGAGAGCTGGAAAATTTCTGAAGATGGAAAAACATGGGTCTTCAAGCTGCGTGAGGGTATAAAAAGCCCGTATGGAAATGAGCTAACTGCCGATGACGTGGAATGGAGTTGGTCAAAGTCTTTTGCACAAAAAAGGACTGGTAATTTCATTGCGCGTGTTTCCAACGTGGTTGGTGTGAAAGCGCTATCCAAATATGAGGTCGAGTTTACTCTTTCTGCACCCAGCTCGATTTTTCTCAAGGCACTGACCTTGTATGTGCCGGGCATTTATGACTCGACCGAGGTAAAGAAGCACGCAACAGACGAAGATCCTTGGGGCTTGAAGTGGATGCAGTCAAATACTGCTGGCTTTGGCGCGTATCATCTTGATTCGTTGCGTCCTGACGATCAGGCGGTCTATGTAGCCAACAAAAACTACTTTGGCGGCAATTTGTATTTCGACCGCGTGATTTACAAAGAGGTTCCGTCAGAGGCAAGTCGGGTCACACTCCTGAAAACTGGGCAGGTTCATCTGATCGACCGTCCTTCCATCCAGAAGGTCGTAGACTTGCAAAAGGACTCAAACGTCAAGGTGGATCGTGCATCTGGTCGCTCGATAGCCTCGGCTAGAATGAACCCAAAATGCAAGCCCTTTGATGACGTGCGCGTGCGTCAGGCCTTTAACTATGCAGTCGACAAAGATGCATTGAATAATGCAGTGTTTGCGGGTCAGGCCGATATCGCAAAAAGTGTGGTGCCGCCAATCGTAGATGGCTACAATCCCGACCACTTCGACTATGATTATAATCCAGAAAAAGCCAAAGCCTTGCTTGCTGAAGCTGGCTTCCCGAATGGTATATCCGAGCCTATCCAGCTACTTTATGCAGATGCATTCTGGCATCAGGAGCCAGTAGCTATTCAAGTGGCTGACATGTTGAAGAAAGTAGGCGTGAACATCCAGCCTACACGGGTTACCACTTCAGAAATGCGTGCCAAAGGGTCTCCGAAAGAGATGAGCATGTGCTTCTTTACATGGGAAGATGGTCCCATCGTACTTGATCCTGTTTATACAATGTACCTGATCTCACACTCCAAAGGTGTGTCGAACAGATCGGCATATTCAAACGCCAGGGTCGACGAGTTAATCGACATGTCTCGTGAAGAGCTCGACGCTGGCAAGCGCCTGTCGATGATGGATGAAGCTCAAAAGCTTTGGGTAACAGACGCACCCTGGATCCTGACAGCGTACCCTGCAACATTTGAGGCAATGAACCCGAAAGTGAACGGCTGGGTGCATTACCCCGATGAGCATGAGCGCTGGCGCGAATTGCAGATGAACTAGAAAAAGATAAAGCATTGCCGACAGATCAATGTCGGCAATGCCCTTTGGCGTATTTCAGCAATGACTTTTAGTTTTTCCCAGATTTTATCCAACCAGACAGAAAACTGCATGCCATGAAGTTTTCACATTTTATTTTTCGCCGTGCGCTGATGGTAATCCCACTGCTAGTTGGCGTTCTATTTCTGACATTTATGCTGGTAAGGGTCGGCGGGCTTGACCCGGTCGGATTGTTGGCAGGGCCAACAGCCACGGCTGAAGAATTTGAAATGATCCGTGAAGAGCTTGGGCTAAACGAACCTCTCTGGAGACAGTTCGTAATATATACAAGCAATGTCATTCAAGGCGACCTGGGAGAAAGCTGGCTATCAAACAGGCCTGTTCTCGAAGATATAGGCGCGAGAGCAATTATTTCGCTGGAGCTTCTTTTCTGGGGGATCGGAATTGGTACGTTGATAGGCGTGCCGCTGGGTTTGCGCGCAGCGTTCCGGCCCAATGGACGCTTTGACCAGACCACCCGAATCTTGTCATTGCTTGGCTTTTCCATTCCAACCTACTGGCTTGGTTTGGTCATGCTCTTCGTCTTTTTCTATCTATTACGATGGGCACCACCTGGAATGGGGCGAATTTCCTTAATGGTAAGCCCACCAGATTTTGTAACTGGCAGCTATTTTATCGATGGTATTATTAGTGCCAACTGGCGTGCCGCCTATTCCTCCCTCACACACTTGATCCTTCCGGTTATCTGCCTTGCCATTGTCTCAGCAGCCCCGATCATAAAACAAACGAGGGCTATAGCCCTCGAAGTGATCTCATCTGACACTGTTAGGTTCGCCAGAGCATCCGGCCTGCGAACAAAGACAGTTCGCAGCATTGTTTTCAGGAACAGTGCCACTCCAATTGTCACATTTGTTGGCACTGAAATAACGGGGCTTGTTGGGACGATGTCCCTGATTGAGTATGTTTTCGCTTGGGGCGGCCTTGGCCAGTACGGACTAAACGCGATTGTGCGTGGGGATTTCACAGCTGTTCAGGGTTACGTCCTCGTCCTCGCACTTTTTTCGGTAATAGTCTTTCTTGCAGTTGATATCATCATTGCAATAATCGAGCCGAGGGCAGATCTGAAGTAATGAACAATCCATCCTCAAATCGGTGGACACTGGCACGTGTTCACAACCGGGCACGGGGATTGGCCCGTTTGAGTCCAACCGCTACTGCCGGGGTAATTATCATTTTATTCTTTGGCATCCTCGCCTTGTTTTCAAATCTGTTTATGCCGCACGATCCGGTGGCTTCATACACTGACAGGATATTGCAGCCTCCATCAGCAGACCATTGGTTTGGCACTGATGGCAATGGCATGGATGTTTTTTCGCGGGTGATATATGGCGCAAAGTTTGGATTTGGAATTGCAATACCAGCGGTGTTAATCTCGCTCGTCATTGGCGTCCCGGTAGGGCTGATAGCAGGATATCGAGGCGGTATTCTAGACGAAGTCTTAATGCGCATCTTTGACGGTTTGAGGGTCTTCCCGTCCATTATTCTTGCCCTCGCAGTAGTGGCCGCGACAGGGCAATCCTTACTGAATGTTGTATTGGTTTTGGGGTTCCTGGACAGTCCAGTCTTTGCAAGGCTTGTAAGGTCAGAGGTGCTATCACTTCGTTCTTCCATTTTCGTAGAAAGCGCAATCGCTGCGGGAAATCCAACTTGGCGGATCCTATTTTTGCACCTTCTTCCAAACTCCATTGAAGGTGCTATGGCGCAAACCGCCGTTCGTGCTGCTTGGGCGGTCAGAATAAGCGCTACACTAGCATTTCTTGGCGTTGGCATTCAGGCTCCAACACCGGAATGGGGTGCCATGATCAGGCAGGGCACCGAATTCATGATCACCGGACAATGGTGGGTCGCCATTTTTCCCGGCGTTGCACTAATTTTCCTCGTCTTTGGTCTTAATCTTTTTGGTGATGGACTTCAGGATATCCTTGACCCAAGGCGGAGGACCTCCAAATGAGTTTGCTCTCTGTTCAAGAATTACAAACCCATTTCATTTATCGTGATATCGACTACCAATTCCGTGAAGCAAAGGCACTCAATAAAGTAACCCTGTCTCTCAACGCCGGCGAGGTTCTTGGGATAGTTGGTGAAACTGGCGCCGGCAAGTCACTCACAGCGCAATCTATTTGTGGTCTACTGCGCCCACCCGCCCAAATTGTTGGTGGCTCGGTAATGTTTGATGGCAAGGAGCTCTTGTCTCTCTCAGAAGATGAAATTAATGCTATTCGCGGTGCAGATATCGCTATGGTGGTGCAAAACCCCCGCAGTTCTCTCGACCCCTTGACCCAGATTGGCAAACAGCTGGTGCGCGTCCATCAAACGCATTCAGGCGGAACAATCCTAGAATCCAGACAGAAAGCGCTGGATATGATGCGAGCGGTTGGCATCCCTGATCCCTTGGGGCGGTTTAACGCATGGCCGCACGAACTATCTGGGGGGATGGCCCAGAGGGTCTTGATTGCTATGGCATTGATGAATGAGCCAAAGCTTCTGATTGCAGATGAGCCTACGACTGGACTCGATGTGACAGTGCAGGCACAAATTCTGGATTTGCTCGAAGACCTGGTCAATCAATTTGATATGGCATGCATGATCATCACCCATGATTTAGGGATTGTGGCTCATTATTGCGATCAGGTGGCAGTAATGTTTGCTGGTGAGATCGTCGAACAGGGGCCAACCAAAAGGGTTTTCCAGACGCCCGCGCACCCATATACCCAGCAACTGCTGGCAGCGACCCCTGAAAGGTTGCAAATGGGCATCAGAAGCCAGTTGGGTGGGCAACCACCAGATTTGTTCAATCTGCCGACTGGGTGCCTAAGTCAGGATCGGTGCCCCAAGTCTACCAAGAAATGTGAAACGCCTCCTCCTATGATAGATGTGTCATCAGGCCACCTGGCACGGTGTCACTTTGCCGAATCAGACAACAAAGCCGGGAGCAAAGGTGGTGACTGACGTTGTTCTTTCCGCAACCAATCTAACCAAGCGATTTCCAACAGGCCGGTCAGGCAATTTTGTGAATGCTGTCAATGGTGTGGACTTGTGCATTCGACGCGGTGAAGTATTGGGAATGGTTGGAGAGAGTGGATCTGGCAAATCAACCATTGGACGGACAATTTTACGCCTGACCGACCCCTCTGAAGGGCAAATAACCTTTGATGGGCGGGATATCACAAATTTACCTGCAAAGACGATACGCCCGTTGCGCAAAGATATGCAGATGGTTTTCCAGGATCCATGGAGTGCGCTGAACCCGCGCATGAAAATTGGTGACCTAATAGCTGAACCACTTCGGATCCACTTCAACATGTCACGCTCAGAATGCGCAGATCGTACAGAAATTCTGGCAAAACGAGTGAGCCTGAGCATCGATTTCCTGAACCGGACGCCAAGTGCACTTTCTGGCGGTCAATTGCAACGTGTCTGTATCGCGCGCGCCATTGCCACCAACCCCAAATTGATTGTTCTTGATGAGCCGACCAGTTCCCTTGACCTGTCAGTTCGGGCCGGTATCTTAGAATTGCTGCAAGAACTAAGGGTCGAAACCGAGGCTGGATTCCTGTTTATTAGTCATGATTTAGGAACGATAAAACTAATCAGTGACCGAATTGCGGTTCTTTATTTGGGACGCATCGTCGAAGAAGTGCCTAAGAGCAAATTATTCTCTGATCCATCACACCCCTATACCCAATCTTTGTTATCTGCACATCTTCCATCAGATCCCAATGAAAAAATTGAACGCCTCCCCTTAGAGGGAGAAATTCCATCCCCTATTAATTTACCAACCGGTTGTAGCTTTCACACCCGGTGTCCTCTAGCGATCAATGAATGCAAATCAAAACCACCTTCACCTGAGCAGATTTCTGCCGGTCACATGGCCAGCTGTCTGCGAATTAGGGATGGTAAAAATATAATATCCAGAGAGATAAAATGACCCCAGATCGTTTTCCCATTCTCGGCAGTCCAATCAAACTTGGACCGAAGACCGCACGAAACCGTATCTGGATGACTGCCCACGCGACATTGCTGGTCAAAGACCATTTGTTTACCGATGCCCACATCGCTTACTACACCGAAAGGGCGAAAGGAGGAGCAGCCGTAATCACGATGGAAGCGATGGCCACCCATCCAACGACTCAGCCATACAAAGGTAAGGCCTTTGCCTTCGATCCTAGAATGGTTCCTGAATATCGAAAGTTGGCAGATGCAGTCCATGCCTATGATACATTGCTTTTGGCACAACCCTGGCATCGCGGCCGACAAACAAATGGCATAACAAACGGTTTGCCCGTTTGGGCACCTTCAGCTGTTCCCTGCGGTGTATACAGGGAAATGCCACATGTCATGACTACGTCTGACATCAACGAAATTATTGATGGATATCGGCTTTCCGCCCGTTATGCACGCGAAGGCGGGCTTGATGGAGTGGAAGTACATGGCATGTCACATGGCTATCTGCTGAACCAATTTTTATCCCCGGGCACTAATTTCCGGCAGGACCGATATGGTGGTAGTCTCGAAAATCGCATGCGGATTGTGCACGAAATCCTCGATGCCTCCCGTTCTGAAATCGGATCAGATATGATTATGGGTATGCGCCTGAATTCCGACGACGGCCATGAAGGGGGCTTGGGGCCCGATGAATGGGCTGATATAGCCCGGGAATTTGAGGCGACGGGACTAATTGATTACATATCTTTCAGTCACGGCACCTATATCAACCGGATGCTGATCTACCCCACCGCGCCCGAAACTCACGGGTTCCAGCTGAAGGCAACCGGCAAAATCAAAAATGGGCTGACCGTTCCGGTGGTTGGTGTTGGCCGAATTACCAACCCTGATGAAGCAGAAGCCTGGCTGGCCGAAGGACAATGTGACTTTGTAGGCATGGCGCGGGCTTTGATTGCGGACCCCAGATGGGCCAACAAGGCACTCGAGGGCGAGCCCCAAAGTATTCGTCCTTGTGTCGGAGCTAATTGGTGCATGTCCCGTATTTTTGCGCAAGCGCCACTTGGATGCATTCATAATCCTTCAGCAGGTCAGGAACTGGAACTGGATGAAACCAGTCTGCCTTTGGCGCATGCCAAAAAATCAGTAGCAGTGGTTGGCGGTGGCCCAGCCGGCATGAGGGCCAGCTGGACATTGGCCCGGCGCGGTCATGCTGTAACTCTTTTTGAGGCAAGTCCAGAATTGGGTGGTCAGGTACGTTGGTGGGCACTGGCTGAATCGCGCCGCGAACTTATTGGCATCATTAGCTGGCTAGAAGACCGCGTTGCTGAAGAAGACATCACAGTAGTCCGCAATCACCGGGTAACGGCAGCTGACCTTTCTGATTTTGATGAAATAGTGGTTGCAGCTGGTTCGACGGGCCTAAAACACGGCTGGACGATGCTGCATCCAGAAAAATGGAATGGAGATACGCTACCTGGAGCTGAGAGCAGCCATGTCTTCAGCTACACCGAATTTCTCAGTCAACAACCTGACCTAACTGGCGAAGTATTGATCTTTGACATCATGGGCGGGCGTCAAGGTGCAGTGGTGGCGGAAATATTGGCCCGCAAAGGTGTGTCCGTTCACTTTGCAACGCAACTTGGCCAGGCCTCACCCGACCTCACTTCAAGCCGTGATTGGGGTAAGGTACACGGCATGCTTAAAAAGCTTGGTGTGAAATTCCACGTTGATTGCGAGATGATGGAGATTGGTGAAGACCATGTCAGGCTTCAAGATCTTTATACCAAACAGGAATTGGTACTTAATAGCATTTCGAATGTTGTACTGGTTCAGGGCAGTCAGGCAAACGATCAAATTTATCACGCTATGATAGACCAGAAACCATGTCATCTCATAGGTGACGCTATGGCGCCGCGCCGAGTAAATGACGCGATAAATGAAGGTGAGCTGATTGCAAGGCAAATATAGTAACCTTTGCACATTGAGTGATTAAATGGATCCATCACCAGACATCATAATAGTAGGAGCTGGAGCGACTGGTCTCTCCTTTGCATGGCGTCTAGCCACTCAGCAGCCAAATTTGAAAATATTGATCTTGGAACGTGGTGGACATATTGATCAGCGCCAGGGCCCCAGCCTGTCCACCGATTGGGAACTGGCACTTCAAAGGCAGTTTCACGCCAACCCAAATATCCGGCGTAGTGCAGTAGACTATCCGGTGGATGAGACAGCGACGCCGATCAAACCAGCTTTTTTTAATGCCGTTGGGGGCAGCACGATCAGATGGGGTGCTCATTTTCCACGCTTCCGTCCTTCTGATTTTAGGGTACTTAGCGAAGACGGCGTCGCCGCAGACTGGCCTATCACCTATGAATCGCTTGCCCCTTATATGGATATAAATGACGAGATGATGGGCGTTTCCGGTCTTGCAGGTGACCCAGCAAACCCGCCGCGTAACAATCGCCCTCATCCACCACTTGGCTTTTGCAGGGGCAGCTTAAAGTTGGCCCGTGCGGCCAACAAACTAAGGTGGCACTGGTGGCCTGCAGATGCCGCAATCAATAGCAGGGATGATTCACCAAATCGAAGTGCATGCAACAACTGTGGGCCTTGCGGTATGGGTTGTCCGCGTCATGCCCGGGCCAGTGCTGATATCGCCTATCTTGATAAAGCCGTAACAGCCGGAGTGGCTCTGCGCACGCATACGATTGTTAGAAAAATAAAGGCTAGCAAGAATGTCATTACGGGCGTTGAAACCATCGACGGCACAGGCAAAATAAAAGTGATCAGATGCAAGGAAGTGGTGTTGGCTGGCAATGCCATTTCAACCAATATCCTACTTGCAACCATGCCAGATTGGCACAACCCTCTGTTGGGAAAAGGATTGATGCTGCACCCAACAGCGATTGTCACTGGTTATTTTGCAGACAATCTGAATGGCCATGCCGGACCCTTTGCCACTTCACTTATTAGCCAGGAATTCTGTGAAACGAAAGAGGATCGAGGGTTTGTTCGCGGCTTTCAGCTTCAGGCGCTAAGGGGACAGGGACCGTTGAGTACAGCTCTTGGTGGTTATGGCCAACGCCTGGACTGGGGGGCGGGGCATACCCAAGCCTTTGCAAAGGCCTTTGGCAAGTCCATGAGCCTTACCGTTACTTGTGAGGACATTCCTGAACCTGAAAATTGCATCGAAATTAACATGCATACGCAAGACAAGTTCGGAATGCCGATAGCCGCCATGCGCTATCGCCTGGGAGACAATACAAGGAAACTGCGTGATTATGGTATTGAACGTGCCAGTGACTGGTTGAACGATGCAGGCGCAAACCGGCTGGCCATAACCCGTTTGTCAGTTCAGGCTGGCTTTCATATCATGGGAACTGCACCGATGGGATCGGATAAAAGCAACAGCGTGACCAGCCATGATGGACGACTGCATGGTATCGAGAATTTAACAGTTATAGACGCATCAGTTTTTGTCACAGCGAGCCCGGTCAATCCTACATCAACATTACAAGCTCTTGCACTTCGCGCGGCAGATCTAATGTGCGAAAGACTTGCGCAAAACTAAAAGGAGTGGCCATGTCCAGTGACGTCGTTATTGCGGTTCTAGATTGCCTGGTCCCAGGTGACACTGATGGCTGGCCAGCCGCCGGTCAGCATGGGCTAGCCCCAAAAATGCTCGAACTTTTGGAAACATTGTCGGTTGACGGCCGTCAACAACTGGCAATCTTCCTCTCACATCTGCCTGAAAATTTTCCAGCCCTGTCAACAGAAAAACAAATTGAAATTCTGAAAACAATCGAACTTTCTAATCCGGACACCTTTGAGACAATTCTAAAGGCTTGCTACTCCGCATATTATACCGACCCTGAGATCAGACGCATATTAGAGCTGAAAACAGGGTATGAAGCCCGGCCACCACAGCCACTGGGCTACGATATGCTACCATTCGACGAAAGTCTGTTGGAACCGGTGCGTGCTCGAGGCCCGATTTGGCGAAAGGTCCGTTGAGCGCACCAAAACACACGTCAGGTATCCTGACACCACGCCCCATCCTCGGTTACATGGCAATGATGGGCAACACGGTCCTCATTCCAGTTATGGCAGTGGCAATAAAGTTCCTGACCGCTGCCGACTTCTCTACGATTCAGATGCTTAGCTGGCGCTCGGCACTTGTGCTAATTGTGCTGCTGCCCTTTTTATTTTTTTCACGCTTCCGGAAAGCGCTTTTCACCGCCGATCTCAAAGCACATGTGATACACGCCACGCTGTCGATAGTATCGATGAGCTGCTTTTATTTTGCGTTGCGGACTTTACCAATAGTTACAGTCACGTCGATCAATTTCACAACGCCCACAATCGCCGTGATTCTGGCCAGCCTGCTCTACAGGGAACACATATCGCCAATCAGCTGGTTTGCGCTTGGGATCGGATTTGTCGGGGCATTGTTTATTCTCAAACCCGATTTGGGCGGAATCAGTTTTGATATGGTCGTTGTAATGCTTGGGTCATTTCTTGCCGCCTGTACAAATCTTGCCGTTCGCCGCATGCCTGCCAAAAGCTCAAACTTTGCAGTGATTTTCTACCTTACCTGCGCTGGAGTGGTCTTCTTTGGCTTGCCGGGATTAGCAAATTTCCGTTTACCGTCGGGTGATCAATGGATCTGGGTTCTGTTGCTTGGCGCTACTGCTCTTAGCGTGCATTCATTCATCATAATCGCCTACCGCTTTTCCGCTTCGATGCTGATCGGCGCGCTGGACTATCTGCGCATTATCTGGGCGTTTGCATTTGGGTTTTTTATCTTCAAAGAAACGCCAGGCCCGCTAGAGTTTGTTGGCATCGCGATGATATGCGTCAGCGGATTGTTAAGCATAGCTCATATGCAAAAAATGAAGCCGACCGTAAATAATTTCTAGCTTTTTGCCGCACTCCACACCATGGCTAAGCTCGGGAATGAATTCTGTCAATCAGTCAGCAGAAACTGTGTAAAGGCTGATGCAGTTTCAATTGCAGCTTCAGGAGTCCTAAAACCGGGTGTCAGACAGCTTTTTGCACCTTTAAGCAATCCACACGCCTCCTCATAATCCGAACGAACCAGATCATTCTCACTACAGGTAATCAGTGTGTGATGGCCAATTTGCGGAACAAAGTCTCGCATCGAATAACGGAAGGCTGCCAAATAGGATTTGTGATAGGTATGAATGCCCTTAATCACCTCAACAAATTTGTTATGCAAAAATTCTGCATTTGGCAAATCATGCGGCACGCGCCTTTCGGCCTCTTTCCGGAACCAGGGGAACCATATGTATTGGTCACGGCACAACTGCCACGCCTGCAAAACATGAAGGCCCTGCGTATCAGGCACTATGTTCGGCGCGTATACATCCAGTATCTGATCCAGTGACTGCGGTGTATAAAGGCCAAAGCCATCAAGTATCAAACGGTTCACGCGGCTACCTTCATTCAGCGCCAGCCAGGTCGCAATCCGTGCACCAGTATGCGTTCCGTAAAGATGAAAATTTTTCCACCCTAAGCCATCGGCAAAGGCGATCATGGCAGCAGCATAATCTGCAATTTCAGGCTGCTGCTGCAGTGGTGGCATTGAGTCACCATTGCCAAGCGTGTCGGGTGCAATCACATGAAACCCGTCTCCCAAACTGGCTGCCAGCAGTTCCAGTTGCTTTGAGGACCCAGGTGAGGCGTGCAATAACATCAATTTCGGATTATCCGGAGAGCCGGCTTCGCGATAGTGAATTTGACCGTCCAACACATCCATAAAACGTCTTTTAACCATCATCTTTCTACTCCACTATCCGTGAATATTTTGGCGTCGCCTGTTCATACGCATTAGCGGCCGAAAGGACTTTGCTATCTGCAAACATGTGGCCCGTCAGCTGAAATGACATGGGCATATTGGCATCCGAAAAGCCAGCGCGTATGGCCGCTGCTGGTGCCCCGGTCAAATTTGCAGGAGCGGTAATCAATGGGGCCTTGAGGTAATAGAAGGGAGACATCTGATCAATCGGTGGCGGATCACTCACCATGCCCGGATAACATAGAAGATCCACCCGATTTTCCCTCATCAAATCAAAGGTCTTGTGTGTCAGCACACGCCTCGCCTTCTGTGCCTTGATATAATCTGCGGCACTGATAAATGCACCAAGTGCAATACGGTGGCGTGTCAGATAGCTGACGTCATCAAGATGATCGCGGAAGCGCACATTGTGGATGGCGAATGCCTCAGACGTCATGATAGTGGTGTTGGCAACGGTGTAGTCCCAAAGACTCGGAAGCTGTATTTCCTTCACCTCGGCACCAAGGTCGCGAAAAACATCCAAAGCACGATGGCAGGCCAACCTGCTTTCATCACTGACCCCTTCTGCTTCAGAAAAATTTGTTACATGTCCGATAACAAGCCCCCGACAGTCTTCGGATATAGTCTTTGATACAGGTTCGATTTGATGCTTTGTGCTTGTAGGGTCTTTTGCATCATGGCCCATGACAGCATCAAGCAACAATGCACAGTCCTTGCTGCTTCGCGCCATTGGACCAGCATGGTCGAGCGAGCCGGACAGCGGAAAAAGGCCGCGCAGACTAACAAGCCCATAACTTGGCTTTATACCTACAACACCGCAAAAAGCGGCAGGTATTCGAATTGATCCGCCCGTATCCGACCCCATGGCAGCCGGCACCATGCCTGTTGCCAGTGCGACACCAGCGCCGCTAGATGATCCGCCAGTGTAGCGTGTGGTGTCATGTGGATTCAACGAAATGGGAAAGGCAGCATCGGGCGACGGGCCACCAAGGCAGAATTCTGTACATTCCAACTTGCCGAGCAGCACAGCACCAGCAGCCTTAAGTCTTTTCCATACAGCGCTGTCATGTTCCGGGACACGGTCACAAAACAATCCGGAGCCAACCGTTGTCAGGATATTTTTCGTGTCATAGGCATCTTTGAGAGCTACTGGAATGCCATCCAGTGGCCCGCGCCGGTTATTGCTGAAAATACGTTCATCAGCTTGCTTTGCCTGATCAAGAGCCAAATCAAATGTGCAAGTCAGAAATGCCCGATATCTGGGGTTCTTTGCTTCAATCCGGCGTATCAGAGTTTCGGTTAATTCAACAGAACTGATCTGACTATCCTCGAGAAGTGCCGACAATTCTGTGACCGTTGCTTTGGCGAAAGAAGTCAAGAAACATACTCTTCTGGCTTAAAGACAGCGGCTGTATCACTTGCTCCATCCACGACATCATCGAGCGACAGCAGCAATGCATTGAGTCTTTGATGGGCCCTGAACATTTCTTCGGCGTCGAGACAATCCAGATTCAAACCTAGCTGGCTGCATCTTTCGCTCCAGGATAACCAACCGGGTGCCCAATTGCTCATGTCTATCTTCCCTTCCAACCACTGTTTTCCTATGCCAAAGCCCGCCTCACCAACTGATCCCAGCGCATATCAATAATACGATCCCGGTTCAGAAATGCAGATGCCTGCAACAATATATCCGGATCGTCAGCCATATCAGAAAACCCTTGCACACTACCTGCTTTCATTGCTTCCAACTGAATGTGACAATTCTGATGAAAAATGACAGCAGCACAGACTGCGTGGCGCACGGACCGGCCAACTGAAATCAGGCCATGATTCTTCAAAAGCAGTATCTGACGATCTCCAAGGTGTCTGGCAAATTTTTCACCTAGAGCTTCAGATTCGACGATTCCATCATAATCTGTGTAGTGCACAACCTGATCATGCAACATCAAAGCGCTCTGAAATACTGGGATGAACTGTCCATTGGCCGCGCTGAACGCAATCACCTGATCCGGATGCGTGTGCACGATTGCACCAATATCCGGGCGTGCACGATACAACGCTATATGAAAGGCCAGTGAAGGGCTTACTTGTCCTTGCGCAGCTTCTTCAAGATCAAAATCTGTAAGCCTGACAGCTTGCTCGTCCACCTCGTCAAAAGCCAACCCATATTGGTGCCCAAGCACCTGTTCGCTATCTTTGATGCGCGCGGTAATATGGCCAGCAATGCCACTATTTTGACCGTCCTGATCCAGAATAGAAAAACCGGCCAGGAAATCAGATACAAGCGCTGAGTGGAGATCTAATGTCTTTGCATCCAATAGATAACTCATAAAAGTAAGCTAGCAGACACCGATGCGTTCGACAATGAACTACGATTAATGACCTTTCATCTTTCAGATTCCACATCATCACCAAGAAAATCTGCTAATAAAGTAGCAAAGGTTGCCGGTTCTTGTTCGGCCACAAAGTCTGTGGCTGTCTCCAGAAAGGCCTGCTGTGCCTCCGGCATCAACGAGCATGCACGTTCATGCATGAAGTTGATCCTGTCACCACCGCCGCCAATCAGCAAGGTAGGGCAAGCCAGCTTTCCGCCGCCAGCAGCAAAGCTGGCAGGCAAATCATATTGCCAAATTGACCTGTAAGAAGTGGCAAAATCAGGTCCAGCATTCAGGAAGTCCCTGAAAAAATAGGTCGCTAAACTTCCGTCTATCCATGGATATTCAGATTGGATGCGCGACCAGATCCAGTCCAGATGACTGCCATCATCGTCAATTTCATACGGCGGTGCGAAATTAGCCAATCTGTCCCGACGTTCTTCAGCGGTGTAGACTGGCATGCCATGCAATACCAACCGCTTCAATCTTTTTGGCGCCATTTGGCTGGCAACAAAAGCAAAAACAGCACCAGTGGCGCGCCCAAACAGATGAAATTTATCCACCCCGAGGGCGTCTGCACAAAGCAGAGCAACTTTAGCATAAGATTCAACATTCCAAACCTCTGTGGGCCGGTCGGACTGACCAAAGCCGGGTGTATCCAAAGCCATCACTCGAAACCGTTTGGAAAGATGGGGTAACAAAGCCTGATAATTTCGTGACGAAAGCGGCGATTGATGCAGCATTATCAGAAGTGGAAGGTCTGAATGCAGATTGACAGAACGATAATGTAACTGGCCCCAGTCAAAATCTAGATATCCGTTATTTACCTTTTCCAAAACAGTATACCTTTCCAAAGCAGCCTTGAATCGATGCGGTTTCACGAGCGCCAGCAAACTATTTACCTGATAGTTCTTAGAACGGACAATAGCACCAGTGCCAATGCTGTTTCAGTTGATATACGCGAGAATCTGTCTGCTAGCCCTTCCCGGGGGTTTCAAGATAAGCTGGACAATCGTTTCAAGAGAACTGTAGCCTTAACCCCGGTGACTAGCTTCTGGAGGATGAAACATATGGATTTGAGAATTTCTCGAAAGCATCAGGCCCGCCTTGATTTCGTGGAAGGTCTGAAAGTACATGTCGCCGGGCAATTGATGCCTTCTCTAAGACAAGAATTTGAAAATTGGTGTGCCACCGAGACCCCGTCTGAAGACCAGCTTCGGGACAGCCAGTTTATGGAAACCACTCTAGGATCAAATCCACTGTACCAGACATCGCGTGGGCTTCAACGACTTAGCCAGGAAGCAATGTGGCAGGAAGTCATCTACGGTTTGGAAGAACAGAAACCAAAGATAGAAGATCAGCTGAATACTCAGGAAGAATCGAAAGGGAGCCTGACTTTGGATCCTGACCTTAAAATGCCTGATTATTATGATGACACTGAATTCCACTTGCAGCCTGGCAATTTTCACAAGAACACTTTGGCCGGACCAATTTATGAGCTGGGTGTTGCCACATATACCATGCACCGCTACGGCAAGGCAGGAGACGAAATGGGGCGCGCACTGGTCAGTGTTCTTCCAGATCATCCATATAAGCGTGTTCTGTATATGGGATGCGGCCCAGCCTATAAGGGCTATCCATTAATAGATGCGCTGCCGGATGCCCAGCATTGGGGCATAGATCTGGCAGAGCCGATGTTGAAATTTGCTCAACATCGCGCGACAGAGCATGAAAAGCCAATGCACTTCAGTCAGATGAATGCTGAAAACATGACCTTTCCCGATGGTCATTTTGACTTGGTCTATTGCATGCTTCTACTTCACGAAGTTCCCACAAAGGCCGTTGAGAACATTGTAAATGAAGCGGCACGAGTTTTGGCGCCTGGTGGGGTTCTTGCAAACTTGGAGCTTCCAAGTTACGACAGCCTTGATCCGCTAAGTGCCTTCCTTATGGACTGGGATACCGAACATAATGGTGAACCTTTCTGGCGTGATTATCACAACATGGATCTACAGCAGACCTATCGAGATGCTGATCTTGAAGCCCACCTGACCGATGCGCACTCTGAATGGGGTGGTGCCAAGGGCAACTACATGGGCAAGTTTCGATATCACGTCACGATGGGACGCAAGCCAGAGGTGTGAAAATAATGAGAGAGGCTCACGGGGCGACTTCTGACTACTTCTCCGATGTTTCCAAGTCAGATATTATGCGTGTCATCCTTGCGCTTGCGACAGAGGTGTATGAGATGCGTGACAGACAAAATGTGCTCGAGACCATACTGTCTGATTCCGAAATAGATTTGGGCCGCCTTGATGAAAAGGTTGAGGCCGCTGTCTATGACCAGGAACGCCTTACCGAGCGCGATGCCTTTGTTGCAAGGGTGTTTGCCGCAATGACCAACCCGAACAGATAGTCTGATTATGTCAGGTGCACTTGGAGGATTTGCAGCGCCACTGGATTTAACTGGCGAAGCCTCTTTATATGGGCCGCCGCCATGGCATTTTCGAGGTCGCTCGATGACGGTAGTCAGGGATTGCGACGCAACCGTAATTGGAGCGCTTACACCTGCCCCACTGGAGCCCATTACAGACGCGCCAGTGCGTTTCACAATTCACGATCTGGTTTGTGACATTGGACTTGGCAGTGATTTTGCAGCACGACACCCCGAACGTACAATTGTCCGTGAAGCCGTCATAGGGCTTGCCGTCCAATTTGAGGGAGTTGAGGGTTTTTATGATCCGTTTCTTTACTGTGATTCAGTAGAGGAAATAGGCGTTGGCCGCGAGATGTTTGGTTGGCCTCAACTCGACTCTTCGATCTGGCTGACACCACCCGACCCATTTGTCGGCGTTCAGCCCGGACAAAGACTTTCCGGCAAGGTCCTGCGCAAGAACGGACCTGTCATGGACATATCCATGCTGGTGGATGATCAGAAAGAATTTCCACAATCAGTTCCCGCATTCTCAACATTTTATACCATGCGAGTGCTTCCTGATCCGACAGACATGACCCGCAGGATTGAAATCTTCCAGTCAGAAATGTCAGATGTTGAAATTCATGATGCCCGTTTTGGTGACGCCGACCTCACTGTCACAGCACCGGAGCTTCGTTCTCTAAAGCCAGCCAAAACAGGCCCAGCAAGGTGCAATGCAATCAAATGGACCAAAAATCTTTCACGCCTGATCCATAGCCAGACGCTAGCACCGGATGAATGGCTTTAACCTGACGGCCAACTAAACCATCAACCCACCACCATTCACATGAACAATCTGGCCAGTCATTCGCCGCGCCCGATCCGAGAGCAGAAACATTGCCAGGTCAGCAACATCTGATGGTTCGGTCCGGCCCGCCAGCGGCAAAGTCCGCCACAGCTGCTCCAGGCCATCATCCGAAAACTCAATACGTGGCTGGTCGGTGTCTACCAATCCAGGTGCTATGATGTTTGCTCTTATATTATGTTTAGCAAGTTCCAGTGCGGCAGATTTTGTCAGACCAAACAGGCCACTTTTGCTGGCGCTGTAATGCGATCCCAAAATCGCACCTTTAACTGCAGCCCCTGACGATATTGTAACAACAGCCCCTCCTCTGCCTGTTTCAACCATCTTGAGAGCGGCCGCCTGTAAAACCAAAAAACTACCCTTGAGATTAATAGACAATACATTGTCCCAATCCTGTTCTGTGATCTCAAGCAAAGCCTTACGAGGATAAATTGCAGCATTACTGGCCAAAAAATCGATCCCGCCAAACTGGTCACCTGCATCGACCATCATCTGTACTTGTTCAATGTTTGTCACATCGCCCTGAATGGCTATAGCGCCAACACCCTTTTCTTTTGCCACCTCTACCAAACGGCTCACTGCTTGTTCATCATCCAGATAGTTCATCACTACATTGACATCTGACTCGATCATGGCTGCCGCAATAGCCGCGCCAATACCTTGCTGAGCACCAGTTATCAAAGCAGTTTTTCTTTTTTCCATTTCAACAAACTACCTCTCGTGGAACAGGAACAAATAGAATTGAATTTATATCAATAAAATTGCACTGAATATCCTGATTTCTTCGGCTTACTTATGGGTCTAACCCTCGCGCAGATCTCAGCCTTTTTCCGAAGCTTTTATTTCGGCCAAATCATTCCATACCATCTGACTGGTGATTTTATCTCCTGCGACGGTAAACCGATCAACAAATCTTATGCCCTCAAAAGGCGTACCATCAGGCCATTCACCATGCAGGGTGCCATGGCAGACAACAATCGTCTCGGTTGAGGTAAAGGCCTCGCTGAAACTGTCAAACGTCTTGCCAATACTGCGATATCGCGGCTTTGACCATGCGATCAGTTCCTCCAGCGTCCGCATCCGCACTCCACCAGGAAATTCCATCCAGAAGCCGCCATCAAGAAGCGCATCTGCTGCCTGCAGATCACGCGCTTGCATGGCGCTCAGATAGTCACGCACAAGGTCGACAGCAGGTGGTGGCGGCGGTGCCGGATTCTTATTTTCATAGCCGCGCATATAAGACGCCTGATCAAGTTCATTGACCATAACCGTCGTGCCTTCGCAAACAGCACCAAGGAACTGGGTTACTACGTTAGTCATGTGGGTAGCCAGTCTGCGACGGGCGTCCGCTGAATATCCTTTGATTAACGTAATGTTCACAACAGGCATAATTTAACTTTCACAGTTAATTCAACATACATTTATGTTAGTTTAAGTCTAAAGTTCCTGATCGTGCTATCTTAAACAGCCTTAAATGAAACAAATGGGCCGGACTCTTTAAAAAAGTAAATTTGTTGTCATCATGCAAACAATTGTTCAAAAAATCCTGGGCCGTGCCAGCGGGGCCGCCGCCGTAAAGGCTGGCGACTATCTGACCTGCAGCGTTGATC
>ERZ802830.865-NODE-865-length-29801-cov-16.2109_pt1 | contig 29801 bp, 24 predicted proteins | sample MGYA00345654_ERZ802830 | MGnify/ENA primary metagenome ERZ802830 (study PRJEB30503, sample SAMEA104212375) | marine metagenome | biome: Westerlies Biome; feature: [SRF] surface water layer (ENVO:00010504) within the epipelagic zone...; material: water... | reverse complement strand
AAAACATCACGCAGCTTTGAGCCATATCAACTAAAGACTTTGACCTTTCTTTAAGGAAGTCAACAACCACATGAATATCAGGTCCATCATCAAGGTTAATGTTGAGTTTCTCAAGATGCCAACCCAAATGCTCAATGAGATGACTTGAAGGCAACGATTTAATATAACTTTGATTTAACCATTCAAGCTTCTCTTGATTGAAACTTGCAGGAGAGTTATTGATATTTTTAAGCTCAAAAAGCTCAATCATCTCATCAATGGAAAATATCTCCTGGTCACCATTTGACCACCCAAGCCTGACAAGATAATTCAAAAGTGCTTCGGGCAAAAACCCTTCATCACGATAAGACAATAGGTTCAATGCACCGTGTCTTTTAGATAATCGTGAGCCATCTGATCCTAAAATCATCGGAACGTGAGCGAATTTAGGAATATTCCAACCTAAGGCCTCATAAAGATTGATTTGTTTTGGGGTATTATTGATATGATCATCACCCCTAATCACGCAATCAATTTGCATGTCATGATCATCAACAACGACTGTTAAGTTGTAAGTTGGCGTTCCATCCGACCTTGAAATGATCAAGTCATCAAGCTCTGAATTCTCAATATTCACTTCACCCTTGACAAAATCACGAAAAGTAACGCTGCCTTTATCAGGATTACGAAATCGAATGACGCCACTCTTTAGAGATTTTTCTCTGCAACAGCCGTCGTATTTAGGCTTCTCTTTGTTTGCAATTTGACTCTCTCTCATTGACTCCAGTCGCTCTTTTGAGCAGTCGCAATAGTAAGCCTGGCCATTTGAAAGGAGCTCATGAATTACCTCATTGTATCTACCAAATCGATCGCTCTGATAGATGGGTCCCTCGTCATAATCCAGTCCAATCCATTCGAGTCCATCCAAAATCGCGTCAACCGATTCCTGAGTTGAGCGCTCCCTATCGGTGTCTTCAATCCTGAGAACAAAGTTACTCTTATTTTTCCTTGCCCATAGCCAAGCAAACAAGGCAGTTCTAGCACCACCAATATGCAAAAAACCAGTCGGAGAAGGAGCAAATCTTGATTTCATCTATGACTCTTTTAGTAAAAAAATTGAAAATTTATTTTGAAAGCTTGATTTAAATAATAGTTATTTAAAGTTCAATTAAATCACTATGAATTTTACACTGTTATAATGTTGTGCCAACAATCAAATATGCATACAAATTAATGGAATTCACCCAGCAAAACGCGAATACAAACACCATTATCTCGATTGATGATTCTTCAGTATCACTCTCACACATCAAATTAACTAGGCCTTGTTTTGTCTCTGCCAGTTCATCTAACGAAGTATCAAATATAGACATTACTGAAATTGGAAAAGAGTTTTTATTTCCTCTAATCGCCAAGGACTCAGTTGACTTATTAATTATAGGAACCGGTGATTCTCCCAAATTTCTCTCAGCCAAACAACAAATTGAGCTCTCCAGTATAGGTCTTGGAGTGGAATGCATGAATAATAACTCAGCATGCTCAAGCTTTAACCTTCTTCTTGGAGATTTAAGGAAAGTTGGATTACTGCTGATATGATTTCATTTTTATTAAAAAAGCTCCTACTTTTTTATAAATTTTTCAAGATCGATACGCCGCTTTTTATTCTTCTGATTTTGCTTTCCTCATTTGGTCTATTAATTTTATATAGCAGCTCAGGTGGCTCACTTAATCTTGTATACAGGCAAATGATTCATTTAGGATTAGCCACTTCAGTCATGCTTGTAATAGCCCAAATACCCCCCATCATTATGCTTCGAGCATCACCAATACTCATGATTCTTGGCGTCTTTCTATTAATCCTAGTTCTATTTTTTGGTAGCTCGGGTGGTGGCGCTCAAAGATGGCTTGACCTTGGTTTTATAAGATTCCAGCCATCTGAATTGATGAAAATCATAGTGCCAATGACGATTGCTGCCATCCTCAGTGAGAAAACTCTTCCTCCTAGAGCGTTCCCTGTCATTATTTCACTAATAACGATTGGAGCTGTGGTTCTTCTAATAGCTAGACAACCCGATCTTGGTACCTCGTTATTGATTGGGGCCTCAGGAGTCTATGTTTTATTCTTTTCAGGCTTCAGAGTAATGCTTGTGAGAAGCATTTGGCTTAATCTTGTAATCTTGATAAGCCTCTTTGCTGGATCGCTCTATTTTGCTTGGAACTATTTATTGATTGCTTACCAAAAAAGGAGAATTCTAACTCTGTTTAATCCAGAATCTGACCCGCTTGGGTCAGGCTATCATATTATTCAATCAAAAATAGCTATCGGCTCTGGAGGGTTTACTGGAAAAGGCATCGTAAGAGGCTCCCAATCTCAGCTTGATTTTGTGCCCGAGCAATCCACTGATTTCATTTTCTCTGTTTTAGCTGAAGAGCTTGGGTTTATTGGATTTTTATTACTCATTATTATTTATTCACTCATTATTTTCAGATGCATGAGTTTGTCTCTACGCTGTGAGGACAATTTTTCTAGGCTGCTAGGGGCAAGCCTCACCTTTGTGTTTTTTACTTACATTTTTGTCAATATAGGCATGGTGTCAGGCTTATTACCTGTTGTTGGAGTCCCACTACCTTTAATAAGCTATGGTGGGTCCTCTTTGATTACATTAATGGCTAGCTTTGGGATTATTATGTCCATTCACAAACATAAAAGTCCAAGATATTTACAGTAACTCGTTATAATCAATCTGTATTTAGAATTAACTAAATTTATAGCCTTTTTATCAACTCACTTAATCTGGATAAATAATATTTCATGAAATCAAATATTCTTACTCTTTTTAAAACATTTTTTTTAATACTTTTATTCACAAATGTGAGTGCTGACGAGCCTCGCTTTTACATTCCAGAATCTCCTCCTATTGCTGCAAAGTCCTATATTCTTATGGACCACAACTCAGGCAAGGTTCTGGCCGCTGAAAATGAAAATGAAAGAAGGTCTCCCGCCAGTTTGACAAAGATAATGACCTCTTACGTTGTCTTTAAGCGCCTCAAAGAAGACTTTATTTCTCTGGATGACGAGGTCAAAATTAGCGAAAAGGCATGGAAAACAGGTGGCTCTAGAAGCTTTATTGAGGTTGGCAAGATGATTAATCTAGAGGATCTTTTAAAAGGGATGATTATTCAATCAGGCAATGATGCCTCAGTAGCTTTGGCTGAACATGTGGCTGGCTCAGAGGGTACATTCGTTTTGTTTATGAATGACTATGCCCAGGAAATTGGCATGACAAATACTCGCTTTGAAAATTCATCAGGACTACCCCACAAAGATCAATACACAACAGCCAAAGATATGGCCCTCCTCTCGTCTGCAATCATTAAAGATTTTCCAGTCTTTTATGAGTGGTATGGCCAAAAAGAATTCACTTACAACAACATTAAGCAAATCAATCGCAACAAGCTACTCTTTACAGATAGTACTGTCGATGGCTTGAAAACAGGCTGGACTCAGAAAGCAGGTTACTGTCTTGCAACAAGTGCTAACCGAGTTGGGATGAGACTGGTATCAGTTGTGCTGGGCTCTGCGAGTCCAGCAATAAGGACTGCTGAGACAGAAAAGCTCCTTGATTATGGTTTCCGCTTCTTTGAAACACAATCAGTCAACGACATATCTCACCAAGTTCCAGTATTCAAATCTAAGAAAGGCAACATCAAGGTTGGAGTGGCTGACTCTAGTTTCTTGACCCTTCCAAGAAACCAATTTAAGTACACTACTCAAACTATTGAGCTCTCCGGTGACTTGATTGCACCAATCAGCCAGGGTGATCAAGTGGGCACTCTTGCGATAAGTTTCAATGACGAAGATATTGCAACGCTCCCACTGATCGCACTTGAAAATGCCGAGGAGGCAGGATTCGTATCTAAAATGATAGATACAGTCAAACTAATGTTTAGATAATTTTGGTTTATTTAAACGGAAACTTTATAGAAAAAAACCAAGCTTACATATCGGTCATGGATCGAGGATTCCTTTTTGGAGACGGTATCTATGAAGTCTTTCCAGTTTACAACAAAAAGATTATTGGTCTAGATTCTCACTTAAAGCGCCTGCAAGATGGCCTTGATGCAATCAACATTAAGAATCCTCACAGCAAAGATGAATGGACAAAACTTATCCATAAAGTCATTTCATTTGATTCTATTCATCTCAACCAAGCGGTCTATTTACAGATCTCTAGGGGGAGCGATGAGAACAGAAAGCATACTTATGATGAATTAAAACCTACCGTCTATATCCAATCAAGCGCTATTAAGCCAAGAAAAAAAAGTATGCTCTTAGATGGTATGTCAGCGATAACTAGGGAAGACATCAGATGGCTTAAGAGCAACACAAAAGCTACATCACTTTTAGCCAACACTCTTTATGCTCAGGAAGCAAAGAGTAACGGCGCTGAGGAAGCAATTCTTTATCGCGACGGTATAGTCACTGAAGCCTCCAGCTCAAATGTATTTATTGCAAAAAATAACTGCATTTACACTCACCCAAAGAGCCCTATGATTCTTCCAGGTATTACTCGTGAAAAAGCCATTGAGTGTGCAAAAACTAACGATATTAGTGTTGAAGAATCTTCATTTACAACACAACAACTCATGGATGCTGACGAAGTATGGATCACCAGCTCAACAAGAGAGATTGTCCCGATCACCTCTATTGATGGCAGTCAGATTTCAAATGGTCGTGCTGGCCCAATCTGGTCAATAGTTTATGATGAATACCAATCCCTAAAGTCATAAAAAATCGCATTGAATCCTTTAATATTAAATAACTAGAATATTCATTTCAAGTAAAATCTTGGTTAGTGTCGAGGGTAAACCGGCAATAAATGGTTATGAACCCCGCCAGGCCTGGAAGGGAGCAACGGTAATAATTTTTTTATGTGTTGGATTCTATTCTCGGCACTACCTTTTTTCAATAATTTGATTGCTGATGAGTCAACACTACGAAGTTTTAGCTAGGAAATACAGACCTCACAATTTTCAAGAGCTAGTCGGTCAAACTCACACCATCAGAACACTTGTTAACGCACTCGATAATAACAATCTTCATCATGGATTTTTGTTTACAGGAACCCGAGGCGTTGGCAAAACTACAATTGCAAGAATTTTTGCTAAATCAGTAAACTGTGAAGAAGGGGTTAGCTCTACTCCATGCGGCAAATGTCCAACCTGTCTTGAGATTGACAAAGGTCAGTCTGTTGACCTAATCGAGCTGGATGCAGCTTCGAACACTGGCGTTGATCACATGCGAGAGATTCTCGAGAATGCGCAGTACACTCCAACTAAAAATTTATACAAAATTTACCTCATTGATGAGGTACATATGCTTTCAAAAAGTAGCTTTAATGCTCTTCTAAAGACTTTAGAAGAGCCCCCTGCTCACATCAAATTTTTACTGGCCACCACTGATCCTAAAAAATTACCAATCACCGTCCTCTCTAGATGCCTTCAGTTCAACCTAAATAAACTTTCACATGAGGAAATTCTTAATCACCTCAAGTTTATTATGGATGAAGAAAAACTTAAGTTTGATGAGAGCGCCTTATCAAAGATTGCCGAATTCGGTAATGGGTCGATGCGTGATGCTCTGAGCCTTCTTGATCAGTCTATCTCCTATGGAAATGGGAGCGTTAAAGAAGAAGACTTAAAAGAAATGTTGGGGCTAGTTAATCATGACGAAATTATCAATCTTGCTAAACTCGTGAATGCCAGGGATGCCGAACAAATTTTATCGTTTGTAAAGAACCTAGCCCACAAGGGAGAGAACCTAGCTAACGCATTAAAAGACTTGACGTCCATTTTTCATCAAATTTCTTTAGCTCAAATTATCCAAGATAAGAAACAAATTGACTCTGATATTGCGAGTCTTGCCAGCAGTTTTTCAGCTCAAGATTTGCAGCTTTACTATCAAATAGCAATCAACGGACAAAAAGATATGAGTCTTTCACCTAGTGAGCAAATTGGTCTCGAGATGACGCTCCTTAGAATGATTGCCTTTCATCCTGACTATAAAGAGGTTGAAAAAAAAAATCTAAAGCCCTCTCCAACTGAAAACTCAAAGGACAAAGATAGTTCCATTCCAAAAGAATCTCAAGACTCTCCCACCACCAAGAAAGCACCAAAGGCAGATACTAATCAGCTTAATATTAAAAGCCAAGAGGAGTGGGAAGATATTATCAAGACCTTTGATTTTAATGGAGCTGCAAAAATGTTGGTCAAAAATACGGTATTCAAATCGCTTGAAGATCAGACACTGGTTTTGACATTGAGCTCAGACTTTCTGAATCTTCTCACTCCTAAAACGGAGGACTCAATACGAAACGGACTTCACAAAGAATATCCCGCCGTTGACTTGATTTTTGAACCTGGTGAGACCAATGGACACTCACTATCTCAAAAGGAGTCTGATGAGAGGGAGCAAAAGCGTAAAGAAACAGAAAGTCAGTTTTTAAGTGACGATGGTCTCAAAGAATTACAGGAAGTATTCAATTCAAAAGTCGACCTTAAATCTATCAAATCAATCAAGGAGTCAGACAATGTTTAAAGGTGGAATGGCAGGAATGATGCAAAAAGCAAAGCAAATGCAGGAAGATATGGAGGCTGTTCAGAAAGAAATTAAATTACTTCGCTGTGAGGGTGACGCAGCTTCAGGTGCTGTGAAAGTTGAAATGAATGGTGACTATACGCTCACTAATATCTCTATTGCTGACTCACTCACTTCAGACAAAGAGATGTTAGAGGATTTAATAATGATGGCCGTTAACGATGCCTCCTCAAAGGTCAATCAAATTTCAAAGGATAAAATGAAAAATGTGACTGGCGGGCTTAATCTGCCTTTCTAGTTAACTATTTTGAATCAAAGATGATTGAGAAATTAAATAAAGCTTTTAGCAAACTACCAGGAGTCGGCTCTAAAACAGCTCAAAGGTTTATTTATCACCTCCTTGAGAGAGACAGGTTAGGTGGGTTAGAGCTTTCAAAAGCCCTCAAAGAGGCAATGGAAAATGTCAAGAACTGTGAAAAATGCCGCACCTTGACGGAAAAAAATATTTGCGAGATTTGCTCAAATGACTCTCGTGAAAACTCACAGCTCTGCGTTGTTGAAACGCCTTCTGATATTCATGTGATTGAACAAAGTGGGGTCTACAAGGGAAAATATTTCGTATTAAGTGGGTATCTATCCCCGATAGATGGTATTGGAGCCGCAGAGCTTGGCCTTGATGAACTCGAAGCGTTATTGACAAATGATGAAGTAAAAGAACTCATCTTAGCCACCAATGCAACGATTGAGGGTGAGGTAACCGCTCACTACATTCATAATTTAGCAAAAAAGTATCAAATAAAAACAACAAGAATAGCTCACGGAATCCCTCTAGGAGGTGAGCTAGAATATACCGATATCAATACAATTGCGCACGCTCTTTCGGGACGAAAAGATTATAACTAGTGAGCATTTAAAGGCCTATTGCAATCAGCTTAGTTATTGTATAATGTGTCAGTTTTATCCGACACCTCGCCTTCATGGAAAAAACATATAACCCAGAACTTATCGAGCAAAAGTATCGTGAATTGTGGGAGAAAGGCGACCTCTTTTCTTCAAGTGCTAATTCATCAAGTAGGGATGCTTTTAGTATAGTTCTTCCCCCGCCTAACGTTACTGGAAGTTTGCATATGGGCCACGCCTTTCAGCATACGATTATGGACGTTTACACCCGATACAACAGAAGTAAGGGAAATCAAACTCTGTGGCAACCTGGAACCGATCATGCAGGAATAGCCACTCAAATGGTTGTTGAGCGGCAACTCAGTATGCAGAACATTTCTAGACATGACCTGGGTAGAGAGAAATTTACTGAAAAGGTTTGGGACTGGAAGTCTCAGTCCGGCGGCACAATCACCTCACAGATGAGACGTCTTGGGGCATCAGTTGACTGGGACAGAGAGCGCTTCACGATGGACGAATCACTCTCTCAAGCAGTGAGAAAAGTCTTCGTTGAACTATACAATGAAGGACTCATTTACCGAGGAAAAAGGCTTGTCAATTGGGACCCAGTCCTTTTAACTGCGGTCTCTGATCTTGAGGTCATCAGCAAAGAAGAAAATGGGTATTTATGGCATATCAAGTATCAGGTCGCTGACTCTGATGAGGTATTAGTGGTCGCAACGACAAGACCAGAGACGATGCTTGGAGATTCTGCAGTGGCTGTTCATCCAGATGATGAGCGCTATCAACACCTGGTTGGACAATCAATCAATCTACCTCTCTCCAACAGAAAAATTCCAATTATTGCAGATGATTATGTTGACATGGAGTTTGGAACTGGCTGCGTAAAAATAACACCTGCGCATGACTTTAATGACTACGAGATTGGACAAAGACACAGCTTAGAGATCATCAACGTTTTAACTCACGATGCCAAAATAAATTCAAACGCTCCAAGCGATTATCAAGATCTAGACCGCTTTGAAGCAAGAAAAAGAATTGTTGCAGATTTAGAGAAGCAAAATCTCATTGAAAAAATTGATCCACACACCCTCATGGTGCCAAGGGGTGACAGAACAAACAGCATTATTGAGCCTTACATGACAGACCAGTGGTTTGTCAAAGTCAAGCCATTGGCTGAGCCTGCTATAGAAGCAGTTAAAAATGGAAGCATTCGATTTGTCCCTGAAAACTGGGAAAAAACTTACTTTAATTGGATGGAAAACATTGAAGACTGGTGCATCTCACGTCAAATTTGGTGGGGGCATCGAATTCCAGCCTGGTATGACAAAGAGGGAAAATATTACGTTGCTGATAGCCTTGAGGAAGCCCAAATTCAAGCTGGCAGTGATGTAGAGCTAACCCAAGATGACGATGTTTTGGATACATGGTTTTCTTCAGCATTATGGCCTTTTTCAACCCTTGGATGGCCTGAAGAGACACCTGAATTATCAAGATTTTATCCAACCAGTGTTCTTGTTACTGGATTCGATATCATATTTTTCTGGGTAGCTCGAATGATCATGTTTGGGCTTAAATTTGCTGGTGATGTGCCGTTTAGAGACATATACATAACCGGACTAATTAAAGATGGTAATGGCCAAAAAATGAGTAAGTCAAAGGGCAATGTTCTTGACCCTATTGATCTTATTGATGGAATTAATCTTGAGGACCTCCTAGACAAAAGAACTCAAGGCATGATGCAGCCAAAGTTAGCAGAAAAAATAAAAAAGCAAACCCAGAAAGAATTCCCTAATGGAATCCCTTCCTTTGGCACTGATGCAATCAGGTTTACCTTTACTGCCCTGGCCTCGTTCGGTCGAGACATTAAATTCGACTTAAAACGAGTAGAAGGCTACAGAAACTTTTGCAATAAGCTATGGAATGCTTCTCGTTTCGTTTTAATGAATCTTGAGTCCAAAACAATCAATCATGAAGCAGCATTGTCGAGTCAAGATAAGTGGATTCTATCGAGACTGCAGCATGTAAAGATTGAGGTTCAAAAACACCTATCAGACTATCGATTAGATTTAATGAGCCAAACCTTATACGAATTTGTTTGGCACGACTATTGTGACTGGTACTTAGAGCTCTCCAAGCCTCTACTGGAAAATAGCCAAACCAAGGAGGGCTGTGAGTCGACCTTGATCAAAGTTTTAACTGAAACTCTAGTCTTGCTTCACCCAATAATTCCTTTCATCACTGAAGAGATATTTGAACAATCACAAAAAATATTATCAAAGTCTCATGATAAATTGATCTCTCAACCATTCCCAGAGATGCAAAATGAACTGGTGGATGATAATGCTGAAGCAGAGATTAACTGGTTAAAGGACTTTATTCTTGGCATCAGGAAAATCCGAGGTGAAATGAATTTATCTCCTGGAAAGCCGCTGCCGTGCTTTATCAAAAATTTTAGTGCTCAAGACAAGTCATTCATCGAAAGCAATAGATCAATCCTGACAACTATCGCTAAGTTAGATTCTATTTCATTGCTATCAGAAACCGATGAGGAGGAAGAGTCTGCAATTGCCCTGGTTGGAGAAATGAAATTACTTATTCCATTAGCCGGTCTGATTGATAAAGGGGCTGAGCAAGAGCGATTGAATAAAGAGATTGAAAAACTACTTAAATTGAAATCTCAATTTTCAGCTAAATTAAGTAACGAAAAATTTGTTAAAGGAGCTCCTGAAGCAGTTGTTAATAACGAAAAACAAAAACTTGCATCAACTGAGAGCGCTCTGAATGATCTCGAATCGCAACTCGAGAAAATTTCAAATCTATAGGAGCATAACTGTAATTCATTGAAAAAACACATAAAACGTACATTTAATCTATAAGACAAAGATACAATATATCAAAAAAAGTAAATATGAATAAACTCAAGATTCTTGCAATTGCACTAATGATCCTGACTTTCAAAGTTAGTGCGGAGTCTTTTGTCTACATTACCGATCAACTTGACCTTCCAATCCGATCGGATAAAGCATTTGGCAACAACATAATTCGTCTACTTCCATCTGGAACTGAGCTATCTTTATTGCAGAGCACTGAGGACGGTTGGGCTCAAATACAGTTTGATGACACAATTGGCTGGATTAAGTCATTCTATTTGTCACCTGACCCCTCTGCCAGGGAGAAACTAAAAAAGCTGACAAGAACAAATAACGCCAACAAACTTTTAATAACAAAATTAAGCACTGAGAAAGAGGACCTTGAAAATCAGTTGTCCTCATTAAAACAGGAAAACACAGATTTAGTAGTTCAAAGCTCAAAATCACAGGCTGAAAAAGAGCACATTGAACAAATATATCAAGACGCCCTTAAATTAGAGCACGAAAATGAAAAACTCATTCAAGAAAAATTGCAATTAAAGGCTGAGCTTCAGCTCTCTGAAAACAACACTCAAATTCAAAAAGATACCAGTTCCAGAAATTGGTTTATAGTCGGTGCGATAGTTCTCTTCTTTGGAATGATGATTGGCTTTATTGTCCCTGGACTTCTTAACAAAAGACGGTTTTAATTTTAGGAGAACATAATGAAAGAATTAAAAAAAGCACTTACCTTTGATGACATTTTGTTGGTACCTGCTCACTCAGAAGTTCTTCCAAAAGAAGTCAGCTTGATCTCTAAGCTAACCAATAAAATTACTTTAAATACGCCTATCATTTCCGCAGCGATGGATACCGTCACCGAGGGTAAGCTTGCTATTGCTATTGCTCAGGAAGGAGGCATGGGTGTTATCCATAAAAATATGTCTATTGAATCTCAAGCAAAGGAGGTTCGAAAAGTAAAACGATTTGAGTCAGGCATTATTAGAGACCCTATTAGTATTAAACCTTCTGCAACAATCAAAGATGTTTTTGATCTTCAAGCACAACATGGAATATCAGCCATGCCTGTTGTCTCCAATGACACGCTCGTTGGCCTAATAACAAGCCGAGATGTTCTATTTGAAACGCGCCTAGATGAGATTGTTGAGAATGTGATGACTCCTCAAAAATCACTGATTACAGTCAAGGAAGGCGAATCAATGGATACCGTTCGAAAACTTCTTAGAAAGCATCGCATTGAAAGAGTTCTGGTCACTGATAATCAATTTAAGCTTGGCGGAATGATAACCGTCAGTGACATCAAGAAAACAAGTGATTTTCCAAAGGCAGCGAAAGATGACCAAGAGAGATTAATCGTAGCGGCTGCTGTCGGTGTTGGAAAGGGATCTAGTGAAAGAATTAGTGCACTAGTAGAAGCTGGCGTTGACGTAGTAGTGATTGATACGGCGCATGGACACTCTCAAGGCGTAATTGATCGAGTCGTAAAAACTAAAAAAGATTTTCCAAATTTAGAAATAATTGCAGGAAACATTGCAACAGCTAAGGCAGCCCTCGATCTCGCTAAAGCGGGTGCAGATTGTGTCAAGGTTGGAATTGGACCAGGAAGTATATGCACAACACGAATCGTTGCTGGAGTAGGAGTCCCTCAGATCAGTGCAATTTCTGATATTACCGAGGCTCTTAAAAAGACAAATGTCACGGTCATTGCAGACGGAGGAATACGTTACTCTGGTGATGCTGCAAAAGCTTTTGCAGCTGGAGCTCACTGCGTCATGCTAGGGTCCATGCTTGCAGGAACTGAAGAGTCGCCGGGTGAAGTCGAACTCTTCCAAGGAAGATCCTACAAGGCCTACCGCGGTATGGGCTCAATTGGGGCAATGGGTCAAGCACATGGCTCATCAGATCGATATTTCCAGGCAGAACTTGCAGCTGAAAAACTTGTCCCAGAGGGAATAGAAGGCAGAGTGCCTTACAAAGGCTCCATTCGACCCATTATTCACCAAATGGTTGGTGGAATTAGATCATCAATGGGTTACACTGGCTGCAAAGATCTCGATGCTATGAGAACGAAAGTTGAGTTTGTCCAAGTCACTTCAGCTGGTATGACTGAATCTCATGTCCATGATGTATCAATCACTAAAGAGGCGCCAAACTATCATCAATAGAGTCCAGTTAGATTATTACTAATTAATTCTAGCTACGCAGTAAAAACCCATGACATTTTTCTTTGTCATGTAATCTTGCTTACTGAATTCAAGGATTTCCCATACCTTTTTAGCCTCCAGCTCTTTGATGACCTTATCAAAGCCATAAGATTCGTAGACATCTTCGTTAACCGTGAAACAGACTAATCCCTCAGGTTTAATGACTCTAGTCAGCTCTTCTAATCGACTCGGACCAACATGCCCATGAGTAAATACGCCAACGCAAAGTGCAGCATCATAACTATTACTTTCAAAGGGTAGAGACTCATTCAAATTTCCAAGAAAGAGTGATCGATAACCCCTACTGATCGCTATATCAATCATCTCTTTTGAAATGTCTACTCCATCAAAACTTGTGTATCCGAGCTTACTCAGCTCTAAGCCAACTAGGCCAGTACCACAGCCTACATCAATAATTTTTTGATTTTTATCACTTAAATGTTTATGGAAAATTTGAACTGAGTTGGGCTGCGAAACTGTCCCAAGGACATCGTCATTGTCTTGATCGTAAATTGAAGCCCATTTTTTATATACATCCAAAAGCTCTTGATCATTCTCTCTGGCAGAAAGATCTAACTTGTCATAGAGCCCTAAACCTTTGTTAGTGTCTTTCATAATTAATTCAGTTTACCAAAAAAAGTCATCCTAGCAGTCTCTGAGAGCTTAACATTTGGCTCAGAATTGTATGCTAAGACCGATAATATTCTAGTTCTATTTCCAATGGTCGGGGTGACGCGATGAATCGCATCCTTCCCCCTAAAAAGAACCAGCGAGCCATTTTCCATAGTGAGTTTTTTAGGTTGACATTGCCCATTCATCAAGTCTAAAACTTGATCATAGTTATTGTCATTATTTTTGGAATTTCTGAAATCTCTGATATATTCAAAATCTCCTCCTGCCTCAGGCTTCTGAATAAGCAAAGTGATTGCAAAAGATGAGTTATCAAAATGCCAACCAAGCTCCTGACCAGTCTTTGCAAAATGAATATTGATTGAAGATAAATTATCATCATATTTGTAGAGGCTTTCTTCATTGAGCACACTACAAAGGAATTCCTTAAAATCATCCGAATCATAAAGAGCTCTCAGGGCTGAGTCTTTCGGAACCTGATCATCAGTAATACAGCCCTTTGAGGAGACAACTGTTCTATTTCTTGGGTGACTCTTGGGGTAGTTATTGTCGTTAGGATCTAGGTAAACATTGTGTTCATTTACACAATAATAAGCCAATTTTTCTTGCTGCTTGGCCTCTTCAAGAATACTTCGAATGGAGTCTTTCAGAAGAAAGTTTTTAAGGACTAGAACGCCATCCCTATCAAGCATTGATTTACATTTAGATCTATACTTGGGGGCATCAATAGGATGACTCTTAGTATTTAAAATTGAAGCAAGTTTATTGGTATTGTTATTCAAAGTACTAATTTAGACTATTTGTTTTAAATATAATTTTAAAGATAATTGCTCAGAATGAGTCTACATGTTAATAGATAATTAAACGGAATAAATAAATAGCAAATAAATGATTCATTTTGGTCAAGTATCTAGAGAAGAGTTCTTAGCAGATTACTGGCAAAAAAAGCCGTTACTCATTAAGTATGCGCTACCAAATTTTATCTCTCCTTTGTCTCCAGATGAGCTGGCTGGACTCTCCTGCGAGGAAGAGTTCGAATCAAGAGTAGTCAAAGGCTCAACTCAAAGAAATGATTGGTCTCTTGAGAATGGCCCCTTTCAAGATGATTATTTTGAAAGTGTGCCTCAAAATGATTGGACGCTTCTTATTCAAGGCGTCGATAAACATATTCTTGAAGTCTACAAACTGATTGAAGAATTTGACTTTATTCCTCGATGGCGATTTGATGATGTAATGATTTCATTTGCAGCCAAAGGGGGGAGTGTTGGGCCTCACTACGACCACTATGATGTCTTTTTACTTCAGGGCCTTGGAAGAAGGCAATGGCAAATCAGCTCAATTGATTGCAATCCAAACAACTATGTTAAAAATAGTCAGCTCAGAATAATGGAAAGCTTTCAGGAGGAGGATACATTTATTGCTGAGCCAGGTGATATTTTATATGTCCCGCCAGGAATTGCGCACCACGGAACAAGTCTTGACAGTGAATGCATCACCCTTTCATTTGGCTACAGATCATACTCAGCAAATGAAATGATGGAGGCACTCGACTTAAAGCCTCATAAGCCTAACAATGGCTATTATATTGACCCTAGCTGGCTGATAGATAGAGGTAATTCTGAAATTTCTAATTCAGCCGTTAATCAAGCATTGGATCTCTTAAATGTCGATCAATTACCAACCGAGTTCTTTGGTTGCTTCGTAACAAGACTGGACCCCTTTGATCAGCAAAAAATTAGCGAAATGATGGCTTTTGAAGAGCCGATAGAAATCCAAGAATCTGTATCCTATATTTTATCCCCGATATGTCGTATTGCCTACCAAATGATCGAAACTGAGCTTCATGTTTTTATTAACGGAGAGTCTTTTGATACTGAACTCTTTGATCAGGACTTACTCATAAGATTTTGTAACACGAGGATGATAAAAATTAACCATCAAAGCACTCTGCTGGCTAAAAAACTTTCATCACTCCACTTGATAGAAAAAATTTCTGATCATACCTGAATTACTTTTTAAGTGATTTCATCTATTTTTTGCCCATTTCAAGGCATTCTCACAACTGCTAAATTAGTTTATTTAGAGAAAAAATTAGGGGATAATTCAACTGTTTTATGGATTTTGGTAAGTTTTATCTCAAGCATACCTTGACGGTATGTTTTATATAAAGCTTATTGCGTTAAACCATAAAACACTTTTAATTTTATTGGAGTAACACAATGGACATGAAAATAGTTCAAAAAAGTTTTACGTTTGGCAACAGCCAAATTTCATTTGAAACAGGAAGAGTCGCTAGACAAGCTCATGGAGCTGTTTTAGCTAGTATGGATGACACGCAAGTTTTAGTATCAGTTGTTGGTGCAAAAGAAGCAAAGCCAGGTCAATCCTTCTTTCCGTTATCTGTAGACTACATCGAGAAAACATATGCTGCTGGAAAAATCCCCGGTGGTTTTCTGAAAAGAGAGGGCAGACCAAGCGAGAAAGAGACCCTTACCTCAAGACTCATTGATCGCCCTATTCGTCCGCTATTTCCTAATGGCTATATGAATGAGGTTCAGGTCATGATTCAGGTTATCTCATCGAACAAAAATGTAGATCCTGATGTTTTAGCGATGATCGCTACATCTGCCGCTTTAGCAATCTCTGGAGTGCCATTTAAAGGCCCAATCGGTGCGGCTCGAGTCGGCTATCAAGATGGCAACTACACAATCAACCCAACATACAGTGATCTTGAGTCATCAGAACTAGATATGGTGGTTGCAGGAACCAAAGATGCAGTTCTTATGGTGGAGTCTGAAGCCAGTGAGCTATCTGAAGATATTATGTTAGGTGCTGTAATGTATGCGCATGAGCAATTTCAGGTTGTAATCGATAGTGTCGCAGAATTTGCTAAAGAAGTAGGAGTGTCTCCACGTGAGTGGGTTGCGCCTGAAGAAAATGAATCTCTCTTAAGCTCGATTAAATCCAAATTTGAAAGTCAAATTTCTGAGGCTTATCAGACAGTCGATAAGATGGATCGCTATGAAAAAATGGGCGAAATCAAAGACGCTGCTGTTGAAGAATTTGTCAGTGAAGATGATTCTGTAAGTGAAGACGAGGTTAAAAATTACATTAAAAAAATTGAGAAATCAACTGTAAGAGAGAGAATTTTAGCTGGAGAACCTAGAATAGATGGTAGAGATAGCTCAACAGTTAGAGAGCTTGCTATTGAAACAAGTGTTTTAGAGAACACTCATGGCTCCGCCCTTTTCACAAGAGGAGAAACTCAGGCATTGGTAGTTACCACTCTGGGCTCTAAGAGAGATGCACAGCTGATTGAAAAACTTGAATCAAATGATCGAATCGAAGATCACTTTATGCTTCACTACAATTTTCCTCCATACTGTGTAGGTGAGACTGGACGCGTGATGGGTGTTAAGAGGCGTGAAGTCGGACACGGAAGATTGGCAAGAAGAGGTATCTCAGCTTGCCTTCCAAATCTTGATGACTTCCCTTACACAATCCGTGTAGTGTCTGAAATAACTGAATCTAATGGTTCAAGCTCAATGGCAAGTGTCTGTGGCTCATCGCTCTCATTAATGGATGCAGGTGTACCTCTTAAAGCTCCTGTTGCAGGAATTGCAATGGGTCTAGTTAAGGATGAGGATCGATTCACTGTCTTAACAGATATTCTTGGAGATGAAGATCATCTAGGCGACATGGACTTTAAGGTTGCTGGAACGTCTAAAGGTATTAACGCCCTTCAAATGGATATCAAGATTGATGGGATTACAGAAGACATTATGTCAATCGCACTTAAACAGGCAAAAGATGCAAGATTGAATATTCTCGGTCAAATGAATCAGGTCATTTCAGAGCCAAATTCAGCCTCTAAAAATGCCCCTAAAACAAAGGTCATTAAAATCCCTACCGATAAAATTAGAGATGTTATCGGCAAAGGTGGAGAGACGATTAGAGGTATTGTTTCTCAGTCTGGTGCTAGCGTTGATGTTGATGATGATGGTAATGTAAACATCTTTGCAAATGATTCAGAAAGCTTTGAAAAGGCAGTTCAAATGGTCAAAGATGTTACAGCTGTTCCTGAAGTCAACAAAGTCTACATGGGTAAGGTTGCCAAAATTGTTGAATTTGGAGCTTTTGTGACTATCATGCCGAATCAAGACGGTCTCTTACACGTCTCTGAAATCGCTCACGAGAGAGTAGAGAAAGTTGAGGACTACCTAAAAGAAGGTGAGGAAGTGGAGGTTAAAGTTCTTGGAATTGATCGAGGACGAATCAAACTTTCTAGAAAAGTATTAATCGAAAAGTCATAAATAAAGCCACCGCAAGGTGGCTTTTTTTTAAAATATAATGATGTCAGAAGAAAAAATAGTTGAGCTTGAGGAAAAAATTGCTTTTCTTCAAAATATGATCGATGAGTTAAATATGGTTGTTTTTCGTCAGGGTGAAAAACTTGAGAAGCTCAATTTAAAACTCAAAGATACCAATGAAAAATTATTGGATCAATCTGAGTCATCTACAATAGAATCCAAGGATCTAGACGAGAGGCCGCCTCACTACTAAGGGCTTGATTTAATTCGATCCATCATAATGATCAGCGCAACTCCATTTAAACCCCATACAACACTTAGAAGGTACATATTAAAGGTTAAACTTAAGTATTCTGCTAAGTAGCCTACCAGTGCCGGTCCAAATATAAAGCCAGAAAATCCAAGGGTAATTAAATTTGCAACTGTAAGATTGATTGGCTCATCTGTGACCCGAATAGCCAACCTAAATATTATGGCAATAAAGTTCGCAGTTCCAAAACCAAAAAGCAGCATACCAATAACAATTAGATAAAAATTTGAGGTGAGTATAGATACAAATAGAACGAACCCAGCAGCAATACTTAAGTAGCCGCCTACAAACTTTTCACTTAATTTTTTAATCATTTTTGATGCAATCAACCTTGCAGATATTTCACCGATATTAAATGCAAATATGATTGCCCCTCCAAGGTATAAGGGAACAAGCAAGTCCTTGGTTAACCAAAGAGCGGACCAATCCAAAATAATCCCCATCGTTGCATAATTAAGCATCATTAAGATACCAAAGACAAGTATTGAGTTTTTAGGTAATTTAAATTTGGGTGTCTTTTCAAGATTTTCGAAAGATTTATCTAGGCCAAACTTATTAATCAAGAGCGCTCCTACTATCAAAGCAGTCCCTGTGATGGAGAATATTAAGATTGGACTGTCGACATACCTTATAGTGAAAAATGCACTAAAAGCACCAACGAGGGAGCCAAAACTGAATGCAGCATGATATAGAGGCGTGAGAACTCTTGATGTTTTACTCTCAATCATAGATATTTGCGATTGAGATGATGGACTGAAAAGGCCAACAAAAAATCCAAATGGCATAAAAGCAATCAAAAACCACTGGTAGCTTGGAGCCAAGATGAGTAATAATGGACAATAGGCTATACCCAATAGGCCAATTACAATAGAGTTCTTTGTGCCTATTCTAGGAACAATAAGCCTACCTGAAGTCTGATTACCAATTAGATTTAAAAGCCCAAAAGCAAACAGCCCTATTCCAATTTCTGCCTCTGTAATTTGAAGTCTTTCAGCATTCCACGGAATATAAACAAAATATATACCAATCTGAAACAAAACAAGAAAAGCGCCTAAAAATGTAGCATATATACCTCTATCGTATGCCTTCGCCTCTTCTTTAGAAATTGCTGTTTCCATTTAACTATGTTTTAATTTTTAAGGCATCAAAATCTAATAGAAGTCCTTCCCAACCCTGTTTCATGAAGCTTCTAATGTTTAAGTGTGAGCTATTATCTTCAGGACTCTGTAATACTGACTGATAGTGCTCTGCAAAGCAATGAAGCGTCTCCAGCTCAGAAAGTGAATGCATATGTCCAAAACAGAAAACTTTAGCAGAGCCCTGGTTTTCAAATTTTGAGTTAATAATTTCACCATTCTCAAAGGCGATATTTGAAAAATGATATTCGCTATCAATCAACTCAATAAAATCAGAGAATTTTACTAAGGAACCAGATTTAACCTTGTTTAGATACTCTTCGGTATTCATTAATTTTAGGTATGCATTGGATTAGATTTACCAGAATCAATATTAAGTTTTTTTGCAGCCTTAGTTAATATTTTGGCATCCAAACTACCCTCATCTACTAGAGTGCTTAGAGTTGCATAGGTAATATAATCAGCGTTCACCTCAAAAAAGTATCTAAGTTCCTTGCGGGAGTCAGACCTTCCAAAACCATCTGTACCTAGCACCTCATATCGCATGGGAACATATTTTCGAATTTGTTCGGCGTAATTTTTCATGTAATCAGTTGCAGCAATGGCTGGACCCTTTGATTTGCTTAAACATTGAGTGACATATGGAACTTTCTGAGTTTTACTATATAAGTTATCACGATCAACATTCTGCGCCTCTCTAGTGACCTCATTAAAGCTTGTTACGCTCCAAACATTGGACATGACGCCCCAGTCTTTTTCAAGCATATCCGCAGCCTTCTCAACCTCACGAAGGATTGCTCCGCTACCAAGCAGCTGGACTTGTATTTTAGATTTTCCAACTGTTTTTAGAGGATACATTCCCTTGATAATTCCTTCTTCAACTCCCTTTGGCATCTGTGGATGAGCATAATTCTCATTCATAAGAGTAATGTAATAGAAGATATTTTCCATCTTCTCATACATGCGATACATACCATCTCTAATAATAACAGCCAGTTCATAGGCGTATGTAGGGTCATAAGAAACACAATTTGGTATCGTATTGGCAACAATCAATGAGTCACCATCTTGGTGCTGAAGACCTTCACCAGCCAGAGTTGTTCTTCCTGCTGTGCCGCCCATTAAAAAACCTTTTGCTTGCATATCACCCGCTGCCCATGCAAGATCTCCAACTCGTTGGAAGCCAAACTTAGAGTAATAGATATAAAAAGGAATCATGGTTACATTGTGCGATGCGTAAGCTGTCGCAGCTGCTATCCAATCTGAAATTGCTCCAGCTTCATTAATGCCCTCTTGTAGGACTTGTCCTTTGATATCCTCTTTGTACCACATCACCTTGTCAGAATCTTCCGGCTCATAAAGCTGGCCAGAGGATGAGTAAATACCCATTTGTCTAAAAAGGCCTTCCATCCCAAAAGTTCTAGCCTCGTCAGGAACAATAGGCACCACTCTTGGACCAATTTCTTTATCTCTAATTAATAGAGATAAGAATCGAACAAAAGCCATAGTACTAGACATTTCTTTCTCTTCAGTCGACTTAAGAAGAGGTTCAAAAGTGTCTAACTGAGGAATATTAAACGACTCAAGCTTAAAGTTCCTGGTGGGAAGGTATCCTCCCAAAGCCTCTCTTCTTTCTCTCAAATAAGTTAATTCTTCACTATCCTCAGCCGGCTTGTAGAAATTTAACTCCTCAGCATCTTTTTTGGTAACAGGAATATCAAATCTCTGGGCTACCTTTACTAGAGCATCAACGCCTAATTTTTTTTGGCTATGGGTTGTATTTTTTCCCTCTCCAGCCTCACCCATGCCATATCCCTTAACAGTCTTAGCTAGAATGACTGTAGGTTGGCCTTTATGCTCTTTAGCAGCCTTATAGGCCTGGTAAACTTTATTTGGATCATGTCCACCTCGAGTTAGGCCGAATATCTCATCGTCTGACATATGTTCAACAAGCTTCAAGGTTTCTGGATATTTTCCGAAAAAATGTTTTCTTACATAGGCCCCATCTTTTGCCTTGTAAGCCTGATACTCACCATCAACCACCTCTTCCATTCTCTGCTTGAGAAGTCCAGATGTATCATTTGCGAGCAACTTATCCCATCCTCTTCCCCAAATAACTTTAATTACGTTCCAGCCTGCGCCTCTAAACATGCCTTCTAGCTCTTGGATAATTTTTCCATTTCCCCTCACGGGTCCGTCAAGGCGTTGAAGATTACAATTGATAACAAATATTAGGTTATCAAGTTTCTCTCTTCCAGCAAGAGATATGGCGCCAAGAGATTCAGGCTCATCAGTTTCGCCATCTCCCAAGTATGCCCATACGGTTCTCTTGTCAGTTTTAACAATATCGCGATGCTGCAAATACTTCATAAAGCGAGCTTGAAATATGGACATGATTGGGCCTAAACCCATTGAGACTGTTGGGAACTCCCAAAAATCTGGCATGAGCCATGGATGTGGGTAAGAAGAAAGACCCTCTTTATTAGCTTCTTGTCTAAAGTTCAACATTTGATCTTCAGATATACGCCCTTCAAGATAAGCTCGTGAGTATATTCCAGGAGCGATATGGCCTTGAAAAAATATGAGATCCGCACCCTGATCTAAATCATTACCTCGATAAAAATGATTAAATCCAACTTCATACAAAGTCGCACTAGATGCAAATGAGGCTATATGGCCACCCAGCTCAGAAGAAACTTGATTTGCCTTTACCACCATAATCATCGCATTCCACCGGATGATTGATTTAATACGATGTTCAATTTTGTGCATCACAACTAACTCACTCTCCTTTTCAACTGGAATGGAGTTTAAATAGGCTGTATTGACTCCCTGAGGCAGATCCATACCATCCTCATGCGCCATGTCCATAAGCTTTTGAAGAATGTATTTGGCTCTATCTTCCCCTCCAAAACGAGCAACCGATCTAAAGGCTTCTAACCATTCAATAGTTTCTTGGGGGTCAATATCTTTTTCAGACATAAAATCTCATTTTTGTAAAAAATAGGATTGTTATTATCCCTTAAAAAAGTTAAAGATACCAAGCAGGTCGTGTTATATTTTTGAACTTTAGATGCTGTAAAATATCACGCTTCTAAATAAACAAAAAATTTCATGAAAGTCCCAAGTTCAATCTTTAAAGCCTATGACATAAGAGGCATTGTAGAAACAGAATTAACACCCGAAATAGTAAAACTGATAGGCAGGGCTGTTGGCAGTGAATCCATTAAAAAAGGCGAAAGAGGAGTTGTGGTTGGAAGAGATGGTAGATTATCAGGTCCAGAACTTTCTGAGGCTCTAATTTCAGGCCTTATAGAGAGTGGTTGTCATGTTGTGAACATTGGTATGGTGCCCTCTCCAGTTGTTTATTTCGCAACTCATACAAAAGCAGCTTCATCAGGGGTAATGATTACAGGCTCACACAATCCAGCTGAATATAACGGTTTAAAGATTATGATTGCTGGGGAAACTTTATCTGCAGAGAGAATTCAAGATTTGTACTCAAGAATTTTAGAGAGTGACTTCTCAAATGGTCACGGCACATCAACCTCTATTAACATTGATCAGGACTATATTGATACCATTAAATCAGACATAAAATTAGAGAAAGAGCTCAAGGTAGTAATCGATTGTGGAAATGGAGTTGCGGGCAGTATCGCACCCAAACTCTTCGAAGCCTTAGGAGTAAAAGTATCTAAATTATTTTGTCTAGTTGATGGTAGGTTTCCTAACCATCATCCTGACCCCTCAAAGCCTGAAAACTTGGAGGATCTCATCCAAGAAGTCATTGAAACCGATGCTGATTTAGGTCTTGCTTTTGATGGTGATGGTGACAGACTTGGAGTGGTAGATAATAACGGAAGGGTCATATGGGCTGATCACCAAATGATGCTTTATGCAATGGACGTACTTAGTCGAAATAAGGGTGCAAAAGTCATCTATGATGTCAAATGCACTTCTCTTCTCCCAAAGCTTATTTCTGAGAATGGTGGCAATCCGATCCTATCCAGAACTGGACATAGCTTTATCAAAAAGAAACTCAAAGAAACCAATGCTGAGCTCGCTGGAGAGATGTCAGGCCATATCTTTTTTAAGGAGCGATGGTATGGTTTCGATGATGCGCTATATACAGGTGCAAGACTGTTAGAGATTGTCTCAAAAAGTGACAAGACATGCTCGGAGATTTTCGATGAATTGCCTGTCAATCTGAGCACACCAGAAATTAATATCAACTTTGAGAAGCATGGCCAGCAATATGAGGCAATGGAATCGTTATCAAATAATATAGATTTTCCTGATGCTAGTGTTAATACGATTGATGGCTTCAGAGTCGACTTTGACGATTGCTGGGGGCTCGTTAGACCATCGAACACAACGCCATGCCTGGTATTACGCTTTGAGGGAAACAGTGAAACTGAACTCAACAAGATACAAGAAAGATTTAAAAAATGGCTTGAGGCAAGCGGTATTCCAGCAGAGAATTTATAGTTGGAAATTCTAAAAAAATAGGTATAAAATACGAATTTTTTATCCTTGAACAGATACTGCCTGTTCGGTTTATTTTTTTTGGAGTTTGTAGATGGAAGGACATGTCAACTTTACGCTATCAGATCGCTTAAGAAAGTCGCCCTATTATGAGTCTACTCTGAAAGCAGGCGCCAAAACTTTTACAATCTATAACCACATGATCATGCCCACTTCTTATGAGGGAGCTGAAGCGGATTACTGGAACCTAATGAATAATGTCACCATGTGGGATGTTGCTGCTGAACGCCAAGTTGAGATTACTGGAAGTGACGCCTACAGGTTTGTTGAATACATTACCTCAAGAGACCTTTCAAAGCTCCAGATTGGTCAAGGAAAATATGCTCTGATCACTGATGAAGATGGTGGAATCATCAATGATCCTATCATTTTAAGACTGGGTGAGAGTCATTTTTGGCTATCGATTGCAGACAGTGATGTGCTACTTTGGACCCGTGGCCTTGCCTGTGGACTTGGATGGGATGTTAATATTTGTGAGCCAGATGTCTCCCCCTTAGCAATTCAAGGCCCTAACCATTTACCTTTAATGATTGATTTATTTGGAGACTGGGTTAAAGATGTTAAGTACTTCTTTTTTAGAGAATACGAACTTGAAGGAATACCTCTAATTGTTCAAAAGTCAGGATGGAGCAAACAGGGAGGCTTTGAGCTCTATCTTCGTGACGGCTCAAAAGGTGAAAAGCTATGGGACATTGTTGCTAACGCTGGAAAAAAATATGACATAAAGCCTGGAACACCAAACAATATTGAAAGGGTTGAATCAGGACTGTTTTCATGGGGAAATGATATGGATATCAATAGTAACCCGTTAGAGCTTCCATTAGGTAATTTTTGTCAACTGGATAAAGAGGCTGATTACTTAAGCAGGGAAGCTCTTCATAAGATACGCTCTGAAGGTGTCACCAAAAAGCTTGTTGGACTTGTTGTCGATGGCGACCCATTTGTTGGCGGTTGTGCAAGCCCATGGCAGGTCATGAGTGATAATCAAATTTGCGGTAAAGTTTCTAGTGCTGCTTACTCTCCAAGATTAAAAATTAACATGGCAATGGCGACAATAGATAGCGCTCATAATGCAATTGACTCCGAGGTCACTGTTGAAACGCCATGGGGTTTAAGATCTGCAAAAGTGACTTCGATTCCCTTTAATTAATTTAGCAGGAAGAACTAAAGTGATGCGATTCGCTAAATATGAACAACACTTAAAGTGGTTCGCGCTATTCCTTGGCATCCTAAGCACTATAGCTATTATCAATGACTTGTATCCTTACACAATGTTTATTGGGCTACCTTTTTGCTTAATATGGGTCTATTGTGCTTGGCTTCATACTGAGAAGCAATTGAAATGGATCAATATAATCTTTACTGGGTTATATTCGTACGGAATAATAAATTACTATATCTAGAACTAAAACCATAATTAACTAATCATTGGTAAGAGTTTGTCGATGGATGTTTTAGCATTTCCGTAAAACATTCTTGTATTCTCCTTAAAGAATAAAGGATTTTCAATCCCAGAGTATCCAGTTCCCTGACCTCTTTTAGAGACAAACACATGCTTAGCCTTCCAGCACTCTAGAACAGGCATCCCAGCTATTGGACTGTTTGGATCATCTTGAGCAGCAGGATTCACAATGTCATTGGATCCAATCACAATAGCTACATCTGTGTCAGGGAAATCATCGTTAATCTCATCCATCTCTAAAACAATGTCATATGGCACTCGCGCCTCTGCTAAAAGAACATTCATATGACCAGGCAAACGACCAGCAACTGGATGAATGGCAAAACGCACATCTTTGCCTTGATCTCTTAACTTACGCACTAATTCAGAGACTGACTGTTGGGCTTGTGCTACAGCCATTCCGTAGCCTGGAATAATTATGATGCTGTCAGCATCATTTAGAACAGAAGCCACTTCATCAGCCTCAATAGAATTTTGTTCACCCTCAATCTCCATTTGTGGACCCGAATACTCTCCAAATCCACCAAGAATAACACTCACAAATGATCTATTCATAGCTTTACACATAATGTAAGACAAAATGGCGCCAGATGATCCTACAAGAGCTCCTACAACAATCAGTAGATCATTTCCAAGACTAAATCCGATTGCAGCTGCAGCCCATCCAGAATAGGAATTTAGCATTGATACAACTACAGGCATATCTGCACCACCAATTCCCATAATCAGGTGATAACCAATAAAAACCGCAAGAATCGTTAAGACAATTATTGGCAAAAGTTCGCCTGAATTTAAGTACCAAATCATTGCTATTACTGACACAATAGCAGCAGTTGCATTTAGATAATTACCCCCTGGCAGTTTAGTGGCTGCTGAAGTTACTTTGCCTGCCAGCTTCCCATAAGCAATGATTGAACCCATAAATGTGACAGCACCAATCCAGATACCCAATGAAGACTCAACTCGGAGTATGCTAATCTCAACATCTGATTTTTTAGCAAGAAGTGCGGAGAACCCTTCAAGTGTTTTTTGAATCGAATCATCCATCGACGCTACATTGATGAGTTCAAAATGTGTATTAAATCCAACGAATACTGCAACAAGACCCACAAGTGCATGCATACCAGCAACTAACTCTGGCATTTGAGTCATTTCTACTTTTGAGGCTAGCTGATACCCCACAAGACCACCCGAAGCTATGAGTATAAGGGATAGCCACCATAAGCCAAATCCAGGGCCAACCAAGGTCACAGAAACAGCCAATGCCATAGCAGCAATGCCATACCAAACCGCACGTTTTGCGCTTTCTTGTCCAGAGAGCCCCCCAAGTGAGAGTATGAATAGCACAATTGCAATAACGTAAATAGCGGTAGTGAATCCCATTTCCATAATATCGCTCTCGTTAAGATTTTTGGAACATAGCGAGCATACGCTTTGTTACTAAGAAACCACCAAATATATTGATGCCAGCTAAAAATAAAGAAACTGCTGCGAGTATGAAAACTGTATAGCTCGTTGAGCCTATTTGCAGAAGTGCTCCCAATATAATTATTGACGAAATGGCATTGGTGACCGCCATAAGAGGCGTATGCAGTGAGTGGCTGACATTCCAGATCACCTGAAAGCCCACAAAAACTGACAAAATAAATACAATAAAATGCTGCATAAAGCTAGCTGGTGCATAGATACCAACCAGGAATATCAATATGCCGCCAACTGCTAGCAAGGCAACTTGGTTTTTGGTTTGTTTTTTAAAAGCGGCAACTTCCTCAGCACGAATTTCTTCTGGGGTTTTTTCTTGGATTTTTTCTTTTGGCCTTGCCGCAATAGCCTGAACTTTTGGTGGAGGCGGTGGATAGGTAATTTCACCATCATGAACTACTGTTGCCCCGCGAATAATGTCGTCCTCCATATTGTGAGCAATCACTCCATTTTTGTCTGGAGTTAAATCTGCAATCATGTGTCGAATATTGCTTGCATATAGCATGCTGGCTTGCTCAGCCATTCTGCTTGGAAAGTCTGTATAACCAATGATGACTACGCCATTATCAGTCACGATGCGCTCATCCATCACAGTAAGCTTACAGTTGCCGCCTTTTTCAGCTGCTAGATCGACAATTACAGAGCCTGGCTTCATACTGGCAACCATGTCTGATGTCCAAAGCTCAGGAGCCTCACGATTTGGAATCAAAGCGGTAGTGATGACAATGTCTATTTCAGGTGCAATCTCACGAAACTTTGCCAATTGCGCGGCAGAAAACTCAGGCGATGATACTGCGGCATAGCCGCCAGTTGAAGCGCCGTCTTCTTGTTCACTCTCAAAATCAAGGAAGACAAACTCAGCGCCCATAGATTCAACCTGTTCGGCGACCTCTGGACGGACATCAAATGCATAAGTGATCGCCCCAAGAGAGGTAGAAGTTCCAATCGCTGCAAGTCCAGCAACGCCAGCTCCCACAACCAAAACCTTTGCTGGTGGTACCTTTCCAGCAGCTGTGACTTGACCTGTAAAAAATCGGCCAAAGTTGTTTCCAGATTCAATCACAGCACGATACCCTGCGATATTGGCCATAGACGATAGCGCGTCCATTTTTTGCGCTCTACTAATCCGCGGGACCATATCCATAGCAATGACACTAATCTCTTTGGACTTGGCCAGATCCATCAGCGCTTCATTTGCCCCAGGATTGAAGAATGAAATTAGCGTCTTTTTCGAAGGGAGATTGCCTAGCTCATGCTCGCTTGATGGACGAACCTTAACAATTAAATCACTCGCCTCAGCAAGCGCGCTTGCTGAAGACAAAATTTCAACGCCTTCAGCTTCATATTGCTCATTACTAAAACCAGCTAGTAGGCCTGCATCTTTCTCAAGGAGACACTCATGGCCTAGTTTTTGTAACTGAATTGCACTTTCAGGAGTTAGGGCAACGCGCTGTTCACCTATAATAGTTTCTTTTAAAGCCCCAATTTTCATAATTTTCGTCCTTGGTTGACGCGGTCTTTCACCGTATTTCAATGCTTCTATTATCAGTTAAATAGAATGTTTATTTAGTTACTTTAAAGCAACATAAAAGAATTTTATCATACTATCATGAAATAGATATATATGTTTTCATATATATGATAATTTAATCTTAACATCTAATTCTATCAAAATAGTTTAATTTATACCCGTACAAAATTACTGGTCATAAATGAAATCTATTCACGAATTTTTACGACTACTTTTCCTTTTGCATGGCCCTTAGATAAGTACTCTAGGGCTTGAACACTCTCAGAAAATTTATAAGTCTTATCAAGTATAGGCTTAAGTTTGCCTGATTCATATAACTTTGCAATCTTTTTTAGCTGCTCACCATTTGGAGACATGTACAAAAACCTATATGTTGCATTCATTTTTGATGCTGTTCTTGTTACTTTTCTTGCTTGAAAAGCTAAAATCATCCGAATAAACTTGTTTAATCCAAATTGTTCAGCGGTAATACTGTCAATAGTGCCAGCGATAGACAACACTCTTCCTCCCTCTTTAAGGACCTTGAAAGAGTTTAAAGTGTGATCACCTCCCAGAGTGTCATAAACCACATCAAACACAGCGCCTTCGTCTAGGTAGTTTTGTGAAGTGTAATCAATTACTTTATCAGCACCTAAGCCTTTTACAAATGAAACATTTTTAGCGCTAGTCGTGGTAGTTACTTTCGCTCCAAGATGCTTAGCAAGCTGAATAGCAAAAGTACCAATACCGCCTGATCCAGCGTGGATCAATACGCTCTCTCCTTTAGAGAGTTTTGCGACGTCCACAAGCGCTTGGTACGTTGTCAAACCAACAAGAGGGATGCTTGCAGACTCATCAAATCCTAGATTTGAGGGCATTAATGCTGTATCTTCAACATTTGACAAAACATATTCGGCCATAGTTCCAACAAAGCTCTCATTAATCCTTGAATAGACCTTGTCACCAGTCTTAAATTTTCTGACGTTCTTACCGACCTCATCAACAATGCCGCTTACATCTCTTCCAATTCCTGCTGGAAAAGAAAGTTTGCCTAATGCTTTATAAGCACCACTAACAATTTTGTAATCTATAGGATTAAAACTTGACGAGTATGTTTTGATTAAGATTTGGTTCGCTTTAACTGCTGGTTTTGGAACTTCTTGCTCCTCTAAACTAGAATTGACATCCCCATACTTTGTGATCATTAATGATTTCATTTTTGCCTCTAAGATTAAAAAACTGTTAATTTTAGTTGTATATACTATAATTACAAGTACAAACATAATTAATACTACTATCAATAAACATACCATTATGAGCAAGATTAAAGAAAATGATTCGCCTACAACTGCTGCTATCAAGCTAATAGGAGGGAAATGGAAACTTTGTATTCTCTGGCAGTTATCTCAAAAAAAAATGCGTTTTGGAGAGCTTCAAAGAGCTGTTGGTGACATAACCCAACAAATGCTATCGAAACAATTAAAAGAAATGTCGAATGACAATCTAATCAAAAGAAAGGTTTATGAAGTCATTCCTCCTAAAGTTGAGTATTCTTTAACTGCCTTTGGAAAATCAGGAATACCAGTGCTCACTGAGCTCTGTAATTGGGCTAGTAAAAAATAATTTGTTTAAAATTACGACACAACGGCTGGTTTTAAAACGCCCTGATAAAACAATCAATAAGAGGGTGTTTGCTTCACTCGTTGGTGATTGGGATATCGCTAAATGGTTATCTGATGTCCCCTTTCCATACACTGAGAAGCATGCTGAAAAGTTTATAAAAAGGTCAAGTCCTGATGACTTAAGATTTAGTGTGTTTTATGACGAAATATTGGTTGGAGGAGTTGGAGTCAGTTTTGAAG
>ERZ802830.860-NODE-860-length-29865-cov-9.99856_pt1 | contig 29865 bp, 32 predicted proteins | sample MGYA00345654_ERZ802830 | MGnify/ENA primary metagenome ERZ802830 (study PRJEB30503, sample SAMEA104212375) | marine metagenome | biome: Westerlies Biome; feature: [SRF] surface water layer (ENVO:00010504) within the epipelagic zone...; material: water... | reverse complement strand
TAAGGGAGCAAATCAAGGATTCGGTTTCGAACTAGATTCCGGTGGTCGTGAACAAACAGAGGAGACACACGATGATTAGAATCCAACGTGGATTTACATTAATTGAGTTAATGATTGTGGTGGCGATTGTTGGCATGTTGGCAGTGGTGGCGATTCCTGCGTATCAGGATTATGCGACCCGCGCTAAGGTGTCTGAGGCAATCTCAATGGCGTCACAGGTGAAGGCATCTGTCAGTGAGGCTTACATTTCTAATGGTGCGTTGCCTGCGAGCAACATGGCCGCTGGGCTACCGCCAAAGGCAGACATTACATCGACTTACGTGGAAAGTGCTGAGGTCAGTAGCGGTGTGATTACAATTGAGCTTCAGGGTACCCAAGTGGCGTCGTTGGATGCAGGCTCCCTAATTTTCGAGCCGTCAACGTCGAATCGGAACTTAACGTGGTCTTGTAAAGCGTCATCGTCTGCTCTCAATCAATATGTTCCTGCTGACTGTCGGGTGCCTCTGTAACTTGCAAAGCAGTCGATGATCCCCCACTTAGAGCAGATGAATCGGCTGACTGTTCTCTACAATGATCAATGCCCGGTGTGTTCGTTTGAAATCGATCACTACCGGGCATTGTGTTCGAAACGCGGCATTGATTTGGGCTTCGAGAAAATCTCAGCTGAAGGCCCGATGCTGAAAGCATCTGCTTTGTCACCGACTGATGCCAAGCGACGGCTCCATGTGCGAACCAAAGAGGGTGAGCTTAAAATTGGCGTGGATGCGTTTTTAGCGCTTTGGGCAGAAATGCCAGGTTATCGAGTCCTTGGCCGTCTCGTTCGTCTTCCGGGCGTCTATCACATGGCAACTCTGGTCTATAACCGAGTGTTGGCGCCTGTCTTATTTTGGTGGGATAAGCGTCGCTTACAGTGCGACGAGAGTGCTTGCCGCTGACGCAACCGTCCATCCGATTGCAGTCGCGATCAGGACGTCACTTGGGTAGTGAAGTCCGAGAATGATGCGCGATGCCATGATCATCAAGGTGATCGGAGCCAAGAGTAAACCGAGCAGTGGAAGCACCGGAAAAATGATCAGCGTGATGGTGACTGCGTGGAGTGTGTGTCCACTTGGAAAGCTGTAGTGATCAAGCGGTGGAGTTTTTGGGTTGATAGCGTCCCAGGTGGTGCAAGGTCGATTGCGGAGTGTCTGCCCTTTAATCAACTTATAAAGTCCGAGATTGAACGCACAAGCGCCGATTAATACAGCAGGCAGATTACCTGCATCCGGTGTGGTTAGACCAATAATCAGGAATAAAACCACCCAAGCCGGACCGTCGCCGAGTTTTGAGAAGAATTCGAAAATGCGATGAACCGAGGGGATCTCCGCCAATGTGTTGGCGAGAGCACACAATGGTCTTTCGACCCGATCGAGGTGATGAAAGAATTGAGCCCATCCTGATGTCTGCATGAGGTTCCCCTGATCGCTCATGTGGCCATGGTATGAAGCTCAGGTGACGCCTTTGCGTCGATTTCGTGAACTTTTTATGACACTGCTTGTTCGAGTAATTCTTGGGGTGCTGGCTTGAGCTGTGAGGCAAATTGATCCGTGCAATGTTGCCAGGAAAAGGTCTCAGCAAATTCACGACAAGCGACGCGATCGACTTGTAACGCCCGTCGAATCGACTCACCGAGATCTTCGGAGACCCAGCCATTTTGGCCATTCTCAATTAAATCAATCGGACCAGGAGCTGGGTAGGCAGCGACAGGCACACCTGAGGCGAGAGATTCTAAAATCACCAACCCGAAGGTATCGGTCAGCGACGGGAACACAAAGCAATCGGCATCACGCATGCACGCAGCTAATTCTTCACCGTGTTTGTAGCCCACAAATTCCACATCAGGATACTTGGCTTTTAAGTCATCTAATTCAGGGCCGCCACCGACGACGCGTTTAATTCCCTCGCAGTCAGTATCCAAAAACGCACCGATATTTTTTTCAGGCGCGACACGCCCAACATATAAAAGCACAGGGACTTTCGGAGCCATCCGTTGAACATCTGGTGTGAAGAGATCCAAATCGACGCCCCGAGACCATCGGCCGATGTTTCGGAATCCGCGTTCAACCAATTCTGTTTCCATCGATTGAGTGGCCACCAACATCCGATGTGCTGGTCCATGAAACCATTTGAGAAATGCATAAGACCATGTCAGAGGAATCGGTACACGAAGTCTGACGTATTCCGGAAATCGGGTGTGGTAGCTGGTCGTAAAGGGTAAGTGATTCCGTCGACACCAGCGCCTTGCAGCAAGCCCAAGGGGTCCTTCTGTTGCGATATGCACCGCATCCGGTTTGAGATGGGTGAGCCTCTTTTTCACTGATCGAGCCGCGAATAACGCTAAACGAATTTCTGGGTAGGTCGGACAAGGGACGGATCGATACCCCTCAGGGCTGATCACTTCGACACGATACCCCCGGCTTTCAAGTTCCTCTTTGGTGCGGGAGAGCGTTCTGACGACTCCATTTACCTGCGGAAACCAAGCGTCTGTTACGATTGCAATTGTGTGCAGAGTTGTCATATCGAGCCTCGTTGTTTTGCATGTTATATGACGCTTTTGTTTCATTTGTGTGACGGTTAACCTCTTGTCATTTGCTCAAGGGGAGGCGCTCGAGCCGGTGTCATTAAACTGTCATCATTTGTTCATCGAACCGTCTTTCGTGGTTCTTACACTGCGAAAAACGTCCAAGGGAATTACGCATGTCGATGGCAGAACTCAACCGGAGTCAGGGATTTTCGGTCCGTCTTGCAACCAACCAGGAAGAAATTGAGAAGACGCAACGTCTTCGTTACGAAGTCTTCGCCCGTGAAATGGGCGCTCAAGTGCATACCAGCAAGCTAGGTGTCGAGACAGATGATTTCGATGTTCATTGTGAACACTTGTTGGTCGAAGAGTTGAGTACTGGACGCGTTGTGGCTTCGACACGCTTGCTACGCAAAGAGGCCGCGCAAACCATTGGCCGGTTCTATTCGGAATCTGAATTTTCCGCAGGTTTTATTTCTGGCCTCAATGGCGAAGTGGTTGAACTGGGCCGTACCTGCGTGCACATTGATTTTCGCTCAGGCGGTGGAATCATGTTGTTGTGGAGTGGGATCGCACAGTTGATGAAGCGTTGGGACATCGATTATTTGCTGGGATGTGCCAGTGTGCCTTGTCGTGACGACGGTCAGTTGGTGCAGACCCTGATGAACGGACTGCGCGCCAAGCATATGAGTCCACAATCGTTGCGGGCAAAGCCGCGTGTTCCAGTGAACCCATGGTCAGGATCTGAGGTCGATGGTGCCATCATGCCGCCGCTGTTAAAAGCCTATTTACGCTTGGGTGCGTGGGTGTGCGGCGAGCCGAGCTTAGATGAAGAATTTGGTGTGGCGGATTTGATGGTATTGTTGGATATGCGTGAATTAAATCACCGCTATTTCAAACATTTCCTTGGGCGCGAGTCGAAGGCTGCGGATCAGGTTGGCAAACCGCAAGAGGTGGCAATTACCGCATGAAACTGGTTCAGATCATACTTCACATGGTGCGAGGCTTATGGACGCTGAAGCGTTTGGCCAAGCGAAACGATCCTCGACTGACGCGTCGTCAAGTACAATTGTGGCACCGAAAGGCGCTACATTTGTTCGGTTTTGAGCGCATTTTGGTCGGTGATCTTCCGAAGGGTCCGTGTTTGATCGTGTCGAACCATTTATCGTGGATTGATATCTTGTTGATTGGATCGGTCATGAATGTGCGCTTTCTGTCGAAAGCCGAAGTGGCAAGCTGGCCAATTGTCGGCAAACTCGCCACCGGTGCAGGGACCTTATACGTCAACCGGGGTGACCGGAAGTCTGCTGAAATCGCACTGAGTGATATAGAGGCTGCCCTCAGGCAAGGGGATCAGGTCGTCGTCTTTCCTGAAGGGACATCCACGCGTGGTCCAATGCCGATCAAGTTCAGAAGTCGACTGATTGAAGCCGCTCGACGCGCCGGTGTCCCAGTGGTTCCGCTGGCTTTGAGTTATCACGGACCCGGAAAAGATTTAGCCTCCTATGCGGGCGACGACGATTTTGTATCGCACATGACACGCCTTTGTCAGGCACCATTTATTCGCGGTCGCGTGGCTGTTGGAACACCGATTGAATCCACCGTCGCGCCGGCTGTGATCGCTCGAGAAGCACAGGCCAATGTCGAGACCATGCTTGAGTGGGTTGTCAGCGACGCGCGAACATCAGGCACATCAGCGACTGCTCTGGATTTAGCGACGACGACGCACTGAAATCTGTCCGACCGACTCTCCGCGAGCGGTTCGGATCTGTGGATGCTTGACCTCATCAGGTAATCGATCAACGATGGCATCTTCACCAATGGCGCGAAGCAGTTCGATCACCAGTGCCTCTTGTCCACGCAATGATCCATCTTCGCATTTCAAAGCAAACCCGATCTCTCGGTCAGCAATGGCTCCAAGATACACACCCTCAGCACCCATTTTGACCTGTAATCGACCCAGGCCCGCTGCTAGCAACATGGTGTCGAGTCGTTCTGAACCTGCGACCATAAAGGGCGCATTGGCTTGTGCGGTCCTGAGGCGAGTTGCTGCTTGATTGATCGCATCGGAGAAATACCCGGCTCCCAGTTTGGCAAATCCTAAGGCCATCACATCCAGAGGTAATGCATAGGTTGGAACCGAACAACCATCCGATGCGTAGGGCAGTGTGTTGGCATCAACTCCAAAGATCGTCGTCATGTGCTCGCGGATCCTCACCTGTAGCGGATGGTGATAGTCGGTATAGCCATCCGTGGGCCATCCGAGGTGCGCACAGACAGCAAGCATCCCGGTATGTTTACCCGAACAGCAGTGATGCAGTTGCGTTGCCGTCAGATGATCATGACTTAATTGCAGGCGAACCGGTTCGGTAAAGGGCAGTGTGACCCCGCACTCAAGATCGTCGGTGTCCAATCCTAATTGGGTCAGCCACTGTTCCACCAGAGTGACATGCTCATGCTCACCATTGTGAGACGCGCAGGCGACCGCCAAATGCGCATCATCCAAGCCAAACGCATCGGCAGCTCCGCTTAATACCAGTTCGAGTCCTTGGATCCATTTAGCAGCCGATCGTGCAAAAGTCTCCCGGTGTAAATCCCCAAAGGTTAACAAGGGTTGTCCATCCGCTGAGAGGACAACACCATGGCCGATCGATGTACTTTCTACGCAATCTCCGCGTGTGATTTCAACAATCCAGGGATTCATGTGATGTCCAATAGTGAAGTGAGCGTTAAGAATTGCCGAAGACTGAGGTCAACGCAAGCGACTTTGCCGGCTAAAGCTTGGTCGTAAAAATTCCATCTGATCCGATCGGATTCTGTGCGAATTAATCAGCGCCAAGTATTCCGCGTGATTGGGTGTATAAGGCAGCGCCAACAGTTCCAAATGGGTGTCATCAAGCAGTTTATTTCCCTTGAACTGATTGCAGCGACGGCATGCAGAGACCACATTCATCCAGTTATCTTTACCGCCCTTAGACAGAGGAATCACATGATCACGGGTCAAATGCCGTTCTTCGAATGATTTTCCACAATAGAGACAGAGATGTTGGTCGCGACGAAAAAGAGAGGTGTTGGTGAGGTTCGGGATTCGGCTTGCAAGGTCAAAGACACGACCTTCGCAAGCCATGATCGAGTGCAAAACCAGCCTCGACTGCTCGCCGGTTTGTCTCGATCGTCCACCGCGGACCGTCATGCAGGGAGAGCCAAGCGTCCAGGCCACCATTCCTCGTGCCTGTAGGGTCACCGCATCTTCCCAGTTCAGCCATTCAACCGGGGAACCGGCGATGTTTAAACGCAAGATACGCTCGTGCATCGATTCTCCTTGCCGGAAAAGCTACATGGTTTTTATGACAATTCAACCCTCATCGAAAGATCGATTGCACGAATATCTTTGGTCAGGGTGCCGAGCGAGATTCGATCGACTCCGGAAAGCCCGATTTCTCTCAAGTTCTCTTCGGTGATGCCCCCGGATGCTTCGAATTCGATATGGTCGCACTGGGTCGCCGATCGACGGCTTAACGCCTGTTGCAATACCTGAGTGTCGAAGTTATCCAGCATGATGATATCGGGCTGTGCCGCCAGTGCTTCATCAAGCTCTTCAAAGGTTTCTACTTCAACTTGCACTTTCACATTTGGATGCAATCGTCGCGCCGTTTTGATGGCTTGAGTGATGCTTCCGGAGGCTGCGATATGGTTCTCCTTAATCAAAATTTGATCAAAGAGACCAATGCGATGGTTTTCACCACCACCGACTTTCACTGCATATTTTTGTGCATCGCGAAGCCCAGGAAGGGTCTTTCGTGTATCAAACAGTTTGGCCGATGTGCCGTCCAGCAATTGCGCGAGTTGATGAGTTCGAGTCGCTACAGCAGACAGCAATTGAATGAAGTTCAAAGCCGTTCGCTCCGCCGTTAATAAGGCTCTCGCGGGGCCTTCGAAGATGGCCAGTTGGCTACCGGCGTTGATTGCATCACCTTCGTTCACAAGCCATGTAATCACGACTCCTGGATCGACTTGAGCAAAGGTTTCTGTGGCATAAGGCAGGCCAGCAACAATCATGGCCTCGCGGGTCATTAGTACAGCACGGCCAGTCTGCGTTGCAGAGATGAGATCAGCGGTGACATCACCGGATCGAATATCTTCTTGCAAGGCTCGGCTGACATCGGCAGGTAGGGTTCTTGGGATTGAATGCATCAGGGCATACCCAACGGCCGGCCACCATCTAAAGGCAATACGGTGCCTGTGGTGTAATGGTTGGATTGCAGATAACAAATCGCTTCAATTGCGACTTCAAATCCAGGAACTCGCTTTAGTGCACTCTTTGCAATCGCTCGTTCACGGTAACGCGCATCGTCATCATCACGGAACTCCAATAGCGCGGGACATAACGCATTCACACGGATATCAGGCGCGTATTTTTTGGCTTGGCTTTTCGTCAGATTCAGCAGCGCACTCTTCGACGCCGCATACGCCATATGTTTGTCACTCCCTCGATTCGCGACATGATCTGACACATTCACAATCGAGGGGTTGTGTGCTTGGAGCAGCGCCTGGTGAAGGGCATCACTGAAAACCATCGGCGCACCAATATGAATCCGCATCATGAGGGCCAAATTCTCGAGATCATGATGGCCACCTGGATCTGCGAACCAGCTGGATGCGTTGTGGACGATCGATTGAAGCCGTTGACATTGTTCTTGCAGCAGTTCAGATGCCTGGTAGATCCCGTCATCCGTTGAAAAATCAGCGCGAATACAGACCGCGCCAGCCGCCGTGAGCTGGCCGACTTCAGGCCGTTCTGTGCGGTAGGTGAGCACCACTGGTTGATCATTGTTCAAATAATGCATCGCGAGCGCAAAACCCAAGCGGGTCGCGCCACCTGTGATTAATATCGGGTCAGTCATGCTGTGAGGTTATCCGGCCGTATCGGGTCTTCCATTTGAAAGAAGGCGTGGGAAAGTTGCAAGGGGGATGGCCAATAATCGCGTTGCCGACGCCAATAATGCTCGGCTTCCTTGCACAGTGCATCAAATGCTTGATTATAGGGATGATGCGGATCCATCGGATCACCATCGGTTATCTGATCGATTCCGAGCTCGTGCTGACGTCTTTGAAACCAAGAAAGTAGCACCTGATATTCGCGCGCATGACGAGCGGTATTTTCCGGTTCAGTGATGATGGTGTACATCAAAGCGCGTTCAATTTTGGACCAAGCGGAATTCGAGTCACCGAATCGGTCATCCAGCTCTCTGCGTGATCACCACTGGTTTGTTTGGATAACGACCAGAGAAAACCGGCTGCCTCTCCATTGGAGCTGATCACGATCAGTGGAATGGAGGCACTATGCGTCCCTGCATATTCAGGCTCGCCTAACGTTCTGCTGGTGTGATTAATTAATGGCTCATAGGTCGGCTGTTTCACGATTGCTTTAAAGTGCCAAAAAGGTCCTGTCGATCGTTTGTTTGCAGGACTTGCAAAAACAAATGCTTGTTGAAGGCCAGCATCGGGAGTTGGAGAATCATTCTTCGCCATACTTCCTAAGACGATTTCAACGACGTCACTGGGTGAAAAATCGGGTGAGGGTGTTTTGTCAAAACTCCAACTCAACGATGACATACCAAGGGTAAGAAATACTAACCAACGCATGATCGACCTCCGAAGCTTTTTTTATGACATGGGGGTTAAATATATGGAGGCAATACCTCATTGCCGACGATTGCATAACAGGAGGCTTCTCTGGGTTGAAAGCGAGGTCCACCCGAGAACGCCGTAAATGCAGGCAACAACAATAACCGTTGATCGGTCACCGCAAAGCAGGCGCAGACCAAATGATCTGCCGCGGTCTTAAATTCAATTTGTGGATGAACATGTCCAGCAATCCGTGCTTCGAATCCGTGATCTGGATGATGCGCAAGCTCGATGCCCCGCCAGAGTGTTGGTTCGGGATGGATGTGAAAGCCAAGCGCGGTCGCAAACGGGTGCGCGTTGCGATCATGGTTTCCAAGAATCACATGAAATTGCACCTTCAGTCCGCTCAATTGATTTGTCCACCGATCCATTTGAGCGTCAGTGATGGATGGCGGGTGATGAAACAAATCGCCAAGAATCCATACCGAGGTTGCATTGGTTTCGGTGATGGCGTTTGACAACCGGTTGAGATCATCTGTCTCACCACCATCGGGAACAGGAATGCCGGATTGCCGAAAATGTGCACCTTTGCCCAGATGGAGATCGCTTAACAACAAGGTTCTGCTGTCTGGGTGCCATAGCGTCCGATCTGCGCGAGCTGAAAATCGCTGTTCTCCAAACTCAATGATTTGCATGGAAGTCCCTCGTTAAACGGGCCATACGTTCGGCAACACTTTCAGTGGATAAGCGCGCGCTTAAGCGGTCAATCACCAGTGGAAGCGCAAGTGGTGAGGGTTGCGCGATGAGTTTGATCGAGAGTGGTTTTCGGGATAACTCGTCAAGTGTTTGATGCAGTCGATCAATATCAAATTCGTCGCGAAGGACGTCCTGTTTGGCTTGATTGAGCAACACATGCTCGGGATCGTACTGATGGAGTACGTCATACAATAGTCCTGCCGAGGATTGCAGCATGCGAAGTGATTTTTGACGGCCAGGATAGCCTTCGAAAATCAGACCAGAGATGCGAGCGGTGGCTCGGAACTGTCGTCGAACCAATTCTGACAAGTTCAGCGCTTTTTCGAGATCGTTTGTGAGATGCTCAGGAGAGACGATCGAGGACCAATGGGCTTGGCAGTGATCGAGTGGTTCAGGCTCTGGGCTCAGCACTTCAATGCCGTAGTCATTCACAGTGACTGTCAGCGTCGCTGGGATCCTCTCGGCAACTCGTGCCGCAATTAATGGTCCCAGTGCTTGATGAACCAACCAACCAGCGAAGGGATAAAAGCACAGATGGAATCCATCTCGGGTTTTAAACTGCTCTGCCATTGTGGCCTCAAGCCGTGGGCAATGACTGATGTGTGACTGGATGGTTGAGGTCTCTTCAAGCGCTTGTTTCAACCACTGACGATTCAGAATCCGTTCAGATAAGGGGCGTTGTCGTTGGAAATCAGCGGAGACTCGGGTGGCCAAGGTTTCTGATAACGGTAATCGTCCACCGGTCCATCGCGGGATTTCGCTGACTTTTCCGCGCCCGGCTGGTTTGACGATGAGTTCACCATCAGCCAATCGCAGCATTTCCAGCCGTTTGCCCGAGAAGCGGAAAATATCACCAGACCACAGTCGACCTGCAAAGGACTCTTCCACCTCTCCAAGGTAACCGCCGCGGCGCATTTTCACGCGGACATGGGCATGCGAAACGATGGTGCCGATACTCATTCGATGGCGTCGCGCTGTTTGCTGGGACACCAATAAAAAATAGCCATCGTCGCGTTGTTCAAGACGCCGATACTCAGGATATTCTTTGAGTGATTCAGAGCCTTTGACAAGCACTGTGAGTAATCGATTAAAGGTGTCCTCTGAGAGATCTCGATAAGCCCAGGATGCCTGAATCTCAGGGAATATCGCGTCGGGATGCCATGGTGCTTGTAAGGCCATGGTGACCAGATGCTGGATCAGCACATCAAGACAGTGTTCCGGTGGTCGAATCGGCTCTAAAGACTGATGATCCAGGGCATCGGCAAGCGCGGCGTATTCGTTAAGATGCAGCCTGTTGGTTGGTGCCAGTAGGACATCCGTGCCTGCTCCTGGTCGATGACTTGCGCGGCCAGCGCGCTGGATGAGCCGACTGACCGAACGGGGTGAGCCGACCTGGATGATGCGTTCGACAGATTGGAAGTCGACACCAAGATCCAACGCACTGGTGGCGACTACACAATCAATTTCGCCGGTTTTGAGCTGTGCCTCGACCAGTTGTCGGGACTCTGAAGCGAGCGATCCGTGATGCAATGCGATGGACAGATCCATGCGAACAATGCTCAGCGCCTGAAACCATTGCTCAGCTTGGTTCCGCGTGTTGGTAAATAGTAGGGTCGTTTGGCCTTTCACAAGGTGTTGACTGACCGGTTTGAGGAGACTTAATCCAAGATGCCCCGCCCAGGGCAGTCGAGCATCTTCGCCAGATTCGGCAATACTGAGAGTGACCACGCGATTGATATCGGCTTGAGTCAGTTCACCGTCGACTCCCATCGGCAAGAGCACCTCAAGGGCTGCTTTCGGGTCTTTTAGGGTGGCGGAGACTCCAGTGATGGTGACATCAGCGCTGAAGCGTAGGAGGCGTTGCAAACATAAGCTCATTTGAACGCCGCGTTTGGATGCCATGAGATCGTGCCATTCATCGACGACGACCGATTCCAAGGAGGCAAAAAGCGCCTGAGATTTAGGTGACGATAAAATAACTGACAGTGATTCGGGGGTTGTCATCAAAATCTGTGGAGGTTGTCGAAACAGACTCGCTCGATCTTTGGCTGATGTATCTCCGTTTCGTGAAAGTACCCGCACATTGCTGTCGACCAATGGATCTTTCAGCGCCAGTTCAAGATCTTTCGTCATCGCTCGGAGCGGCGTGACGTACAAAAGTCGGACCCCCTCTGCCTGAGGGTTCGCCAGGAGTTTTTCGATCATGGCGCCGGTTGCGGCAAGTGTTTTTCCAGACCCTGTTGGGCATTGGATCAACTGATGGACTCGGTTGGCTGTTCGTTCCCATGCGAGTAACTGAAAGGCAAAGGGTTCAAATCCCTTGCTGCGAAAGTAAGCATGGAGACGATCAAAGGGCATGGTGATTCGTCATCAGTGCGTGAAAATGTGCCAATCCATCTGCGTCCTTGGGTCCCACATCCTGCCGCCAGCGTAAAATCCGTGGAAACCGAAGCGCGATTCCACTTTTATGTCGGGTGGAGGCGGCAATGCCCTCGAATCCAATTTCAAAGACCTGTAATGGTTCGACTTGCCGTACGGGCCCGAATTTCTGAATGGTATGTTTTCTGATCCATTGATCCATGGCTTTCAGCTCAACATCTGTCAACCCCGAATACGCCTTCGCAACAGGGACCAGTTCATCCTGATTATTCCAGCACGCGAGTGTGTAGTCGCTGTGCAGGTTTGCTCGACGTCCATGGCCCGCCTGCGCATAGATCAAGACGCAATCGGCAGTCATGGGGTCCAGTTTCCATTTCCACCAATATCCAGCTTTCCGTCCGGCTCCATAGGTGCTCTGTCGATCTTTAATCATGACGCCTTCGGCACCAAGGTCTCGTGCTGCCTCTCTCATCGCGGCAATCTCCGCAATGCGTTGTGGGCGCAGTACAGGACTTTGCTGGATCGTGATGGTTTCCAGCACCGCTTTGCGTGCAGCCAGCGGCTGATCGCGCATGTCTTCGCCCTGAAAGCGCAAAAGATCATAGGCTTTAAAAAAAGCAGGGTGTGTGTTGAGCAGTGATTGTGTGATGCGTTTGCGGTTCAAACGGGTCTGTAGTTGATGAAAGCTCTGCAATTGGCAAGGGGTTCCAGCGAGAATTTCGCCATCGAGGATAATGGGCGACGGCAGGGTGACTGCACTGTCAACGATGTCAGGGAATTGCTCAGTGATGTCCTGATCACCTCGAGACCACAGACGGATGGTTTGATCGGTTTTAATCAATTGAGCCCGAATGCCATCCCATTTGTATTCAACTAGCGTGTCTTGTGGATTGAGTGCGGCGATTTCCTCGTCTGTGATCGGATTGGCGAGCAAAAATGGCAGCGGTCTGGCATCTAGCTCGTTTTGTGTCACCGGCTCTTGCAGTCGTTGTAACCAATTGCGATCAGCGACGAATGGTCCCATCAACCGTTCTTCGATGACCGCCCGGTCCATGTCGATAGCGCGTGCAATTGCCTCATGGACCAGGCCTTTGCTGACTCCGACCCGAAAGCCACCGGATGACAGTTTGAGAAATAAAAACGCCTCATCTTTGGAGAACTCCTGAATTTGCGCGAGAAGTGCATCGGCGAGAACTTCTGGTTTGAGACCTGCGAGCGTGGTCTGGCGTTCAATCCATTGCTGGAGAATCGGAGCATTGGTTTGTGGTTTCGCCTGAGGATTGGCAAATAGGATGGCGAGCGTTTCTGAGAGATCACCGACGGTTGCGTAACACTCTTCAAATAGCCACGGTGTCTCAACAAATGCTTGGTTGGCTGTGTACTTTAAAAGACTGGGTTTGAGTCGTTTTTTTTCCAGTCGACCGGTGAGTGCTTGAACTGCGATTGCGCTTTCAAGCACATCGGCATGACGAATAAATTCAATCAACGCATCCCGTTTTGCATTGGTCGACTGACTGGTATCTAGCGCTTGAAACAAGCCGACAAAATTCATTGATCGACGCCTTCTTCAATTCCAAATGCGGTTTCTAAACGGTCTGCTGCAATATCGAGGTGTTCGTTGAGATACCGTGTTAACACTCGAGTTTCGCCATGTGTTGCGTACACCTGGGTGGCTTGGCTCTCCTGAACTGTCTGGATGAGACCATTCCAATCGGCATGATCGCTGACCACGAACCCTTGATGAATTGATGCGCGCCGCCGAACGCCACGGACTTGCATCCAACCGGAAGCCATTGCCAGCTCTGTCGGATGAAATCGTTTTAAAAACGAGGATCCCGCGACCTGCGGTGGGGCGATGACGAGATCGCTTGAGACGCCCTGATTGGTTTCGCTTGCACGCTCCCAGGGACAAAGATCGATCCCTTGCTGCTCATAGACACGATTTAAGGTGGCGACTGCCCCATGGACTTTCACCGAGCGATCTGAGCGACGCTGAATTTCCGCCATCATGCGTTGGGCTTTGCCTAATGAGTAGCAGAGAAGAACTGGGGTACGCTGATGACGGACATGATGATCCCACCACGCGAATAATTGATCCATGGTCTGATCCATAGACGGCCAGCGATAGATGGGCAGCGCAAAGGTCGCCTCCGTGATTAAAACGTCACAGGGCACAGGCTCAAAGGCTTTGCAGGTTGGATCAGGGTCTCGTTTGTAGTCACCGGTAATGACCCACACCGAATCCCCATCATCAAGACGGATTTGCGCTGATCCAAGAACATGGCCGGCGGGATGGAAGCTGATTTGAACGTCCCCACGTGTGAACGAGTCGCCGTAGGCATGGGGAGTGATTTGTTGGTCACCGAGTCGCTGCTTGAGTAATCCCTCGCCGCCAAGCGCACAGTGATAGTCCTTCGACCCCGCGCGCGCATGATCAGCATGAGCATGGGTGATTAACGCACAATCGACTGGTCGCCAGGGATCGATATGTGCTTGCGCCTTTGGGCAATACAGTCCTTCAGGGGTCCTGATCACCAAAGGGTCACGGTGACGGCTTTTTTTCGATACCATGGTGTCTTAATCAAGTGATGAAGCGGATAAACGCCCCATGTTCAGACCATTCCATGTCGTTGTTGTCGTCCTGATTGCACTCAGTATTACTGAAGTTGCGTCTGCGCGCGAGAAAACTGGATTGGTTTTATCTGGTGGCGGTGCACGTGGTTTTGCGCATGTCGCTGTCCTTGAAGCGCTCGAAGCGAACCAGGTGCAAATCGATTACATTGCCGGAACATCCATGGGTGCCGTGGTGGGTGCTCTGTATGCGTCTGGCTTCAGTGCTGATCAAGTTCGCGAGAAGCTCTTCTCTGTGGACTGGGACTCAACCCTTCGTGATGTCACCGATCGCAATGAACGAAGCTTCCGGAACAAGAGCTTTGAGGGGCGAAACTTTTTAGGTCTGGATTTGGGTGTGGCACCTGGAGATCTGCGTTTACCACTTGCCGCGCTGCGCGGACAAAAACTCGCCCTTGCCCTGAATGAACTGACACTGGAAACCGCCACGGTGTCTGACTTCGATGAACTCCAGATTCCTTTTCGGGCGATGGCGACTGACTTGGCGACAGGCGATGCCGTGGTCTTGGATCGAGGATCGTTAGCGACTGCGTTGAGAGCATCGATGGCAGTCCCTGTGGTGTATTCGCCAGTGGAAATCGATGATCGTCTTTATGTTGACGGCGGTGTTGCGAATAACCTTCCGGTCGATGTTGCACGTGATATGGGCGCCGACAGGGTCATTGTGGTCGACACTTCATCACTGCGGTACTCCACCAACGAATTAACCTCTGTTGTCACAGTCGTTGATCAGTTGACGAATTTATTGACTCGGCGAAATACGGAAGCGCAACTGGAAACGCTGACCGAGCGTGATCTTCTGATCGAGATTTTTCCTGAGGGCATTGCGACGGCTGATTTCAACAAGGCTGACGATGCGTTGGCGATCGGACGAAAGTCATTGTCAGCCATGCCTGATATGTTTGCCCCATTTTCCATTGATCCTGAATCCTACCTTGCTTGGAATCAGCAGCGACTGAAACGCGCCGATCCTCCGACACTCGGATTTGTAGAGGTGATCAGCGACGCACCTCGTACTTCCAGTAAAACCATCGCAAACCGTTTAACGGTCCGGCCAGGTCAGCCGCTCGATAATGAGCGGCTGAAATCTGATCTCGGAAAAATCTATGCATTGGAAACCATCGACCAGGTCGAAGTCTCGGTGCTGGAGAAAGAGGGCCAAGTTGGTTTGTCGCTCGAAACCAAGGAGAAAGATTGGGGTCCTGACTATTTGGATCTTGGCTTCACGCTCGAGGATAGCTTGGATGGGCGTGCTTCATACAATCTCAATGGGGTGATTCGTGCAACCAACATCAATCCCTTAGGTGGCGAGTGGCGAACGGAATTGACCTTGGGTGATAAGACCCGCGTGACATCAGAGCTGTATCAGCCGATCGACTATGGCTCGGATTGGTTCGCTTCAGCGATCATCGGTTTTGTCCTTGAAGATCGTGCGCTGTATGAAGAAGGGACCTTGACCTCAACCTATTCGACCGAGACTCGCGAGTATGGATTTGATGCCGGTTATTCCTTAGACACACGTGGCGAGTTTCGAATCGGTTTCCGTCAAGCAGACACGAAAAATAACAAATTGTTAGGTACTGACTCCTTAAGTACCAAGGTGGATGATTCCCGTTATTTTGCCCGTGCTGGGTTTGATACCTTGGACTCGTTCGGCTTTCCAACGGAAGGAATTCGACTGTTAGGTGAGTATTCGATTTATGACGCCAAACTGGGCGCGACCCGTCAGTACGATGGGGTGACCTTGGATCTTTTGTATCCCTTTTATCACAACAAAGGGACAACTCTGGTTGGTCAGGGATATTTTGGATACTTATTCGAGACTGCTGTGACAGATGTCACACCGCGGTACAGTTTGGGTGGCTTTACTCGTCTATCCGGTTACAGTCCGGATGAAATTTCTGGGCGTCACGCGGGTCTCTTATCCTTTATGGGCTATCAGCGATTAAATGAACGCGCAGTGTTCCCCATTGATCAGCCGTTGTTCATCGGATTTTCATTAGAAGCAGGTAACGTGTTTCAAGATCGCGATGAAATTCGTTGGGGTAACACATTATCCGGCGGGTCACTGTTTATCGGAGCGGACACCGCGGTTGGGCCGGGCTATCTGTCGTTCGGTCGAACTGAAGGGGGTCGGCAGTCCGTGACTTTGTCAGTGGGTCGTCCGTTTTCGGAGAGAGACTAATGCGTTTTGAACGACGGTTTGATTCACCAAAACCACCAGTTGAAGTGCTGCGATTGATTGCAGATTTTCGGCATCTGAAATCTTGGGATACATCGGTTGAATCAGTGGAGCCACTGGATGAAGTATTCGGACAGGGGTCTCAGTATCAAGTTCGTGTCTTGTTTGCCGGTAATCCAATTGAGATGCGTTATACGGTAACGGCCTATGAGCCGGGGGTCCGCGCAGTCTTAACCGGTATTGCGGAAAAAGCCACTGCCATTGATACCATTGAAGTCAGATCCACCGATCAGGGAACCACGATTGATTACGTTGCAGAGATTCGCTTAGCGTTCCCCTACAATTGGATTGATCCGATCTTAGCCATTGGGTTCAAAAAAACAGTCGATCATGCCGTGGACGGGTTAAGACGGTTTCTTTCCGCGTAGGACCGCTTTTCCCACCAGTGTCTGGAACCAGCTGTCTGGCAGAATTTTTCTCAACAAGAGCAGTGATCCACTGTGCTTGCCCGCGTGATAGCGTAATTGTCTTCGCTGATCGAACAGGGCATTGACGACCACCTTGGCAACCTCGCTCGGCGGTGTGGCCGTTTGACCTTCTTTCATGGACGTTGCCAGCCATGATAATCCGTCTTGATGATAGGGACTTTCCTCCCCAGACGTTTGCATCCCATGCGTCGCAAATTGTGTCTGGGTAAAGCCAGGTTCGATGATTTTGATTTGGATAGCCGAATCGAGGCACTCATACCACAGGGCCTCATACGAGGCTTCGAGCGCATGTTTCGTCGCGTTGTACTTGGTAAAGCCAGGTTCGATGATTTTGATTTGAATAGCCGAATCGAGGCACTCATACCAGAGGGCCTCATACGAGGCCTCGAGCGCATGTTTCGTCGCGTTGTAATAGCCAAAGTACGGAAATGCCATTCGCCCCCCGATCGACGTATTGACCATCAAAACCCCTTGTCGGTGTGTCCTGAAATGCGCCATGGCTCGTTGTGTGATCGTCATGGTTGCGAAGTAATTCGCTTCAAATTGCTTGCGGATCGCTTCTTCTGAGGCTGATTCGATTGGAGCAATCAGGCCAAAACCTGCATTATTAAAGACGCCGTCGATCGGAGTATCCCAAAGCGTGTTTTGGCAAAAATGGTGGACGCTGGCTTGCGAGCTGAGGTCGAGTTGGTGCCATTCAATCTGCGCGGATGCGGTTTGTTGGTGACGCGAGGTCGCGATCACCGAGTGGCCTTCTGCGATGAGTTGCGCAACGACCGCCTGACCAATCCCGGCCGTCCCCCCAGTCACTAGAATCCGAGCCATGCTTAGATTCCGCAGTGGCCGAGGCCGCGTTTATCCAAATAATCCTGATGGTAATCTTCAGCGATCCAGAATTGATCAGAAGTCTCGAGGGTCGTTGCAATGGGTTGGCTGTAATGACCGGATTGGTTGAGTTGGCTGATTTTCTCTTCGGCCTCGGTCTGCTGTGCCGCAGTTTGAGGAAAGATCGCCGAGCGATATTGGGTGCCGATATCAGGCCCTTGTCGATTCACTTGCGTCGGATCGTGCCATTCAAAGAAACAAGATAAGAGCGTCGTAAAGTCGATTTTGTCGGGATCATAAACAACCTCGACCACTTCAGCGTGCCCGGTTCGTCCTGTACAGACTGACCGATAGTCCGGTGAGTCCATCACTCCACCCATATACCCAACAGCTGTCTGACTGACACCAGGCAACCGTGAAAAGCGTTGCTGAACACCCCAGAAGCATCCTGCTGCAAAATACGCTTTCACCATGTTGTCACCTCAGTTGGCTCGGCTCACCGACAAATCCGCAAGTCCCATCAATCCCTCCTTGTACACTGAGTCAGGGAGTTTCTGGATCGCTTGCTTGGCATTGTGGACAGCAGCAAGCGCTCGCTCTTTGGTATAAGTAAGTCCGCTTGTCCTGGTTACAATCTTTGCAACATCAGAAAATCGATCGCGATCGCCGAATGTGATGGCTTGGGTGATCGTGGCTACTTCAGCTTCAGTGGCCTCAGTCAGTGCCTTAATCACGGGAAGTGTGCATTTGCCATCGGCTAAATCGTCGCCTAAGTGTTTTCCAAGACTGTCGGCATCACCGGCATAATCTAAGTAATCATCAATCAGTTGGAAGGCGAAGCCGAGTTCAAGGCCGTAGGTTTTCAGTGCATTCACAACTGCTTCGGTTTGGTTGGTGGCTAAGCCTGCACAACCAGCGGCGGCCTCAAAGAGGACAGCAGTCTTACGTGTGATGACTTGATCATATTCATACTCCGATACATCAGCGCGATGCTGATTTTTGAGCTGCCACACTTCACCTTCGGAAATTTGGTTGGTGGTGTCGGCTAATAATTTCAAAATATCGAGTCGGCCGACTGAGACCATCATTTGAAATGCCCGTGAGTACACAAAGTCACCCACCAAGATGCTCGCACTGTTCCCGAACGCGGCATTGGCACTTGGTTGCCCTCGCCGAGCCTCTGAACTGTCAACGACGTCGTCATGAAAAAGGGTGGCGGTATGCAGGCATTCAATCGAGGCCGCAAGTGGAATATGGTGCTTGTTGTCAGTATTCAGGGCTCGGGCCGCCATCAACGTGACTAGGGGGCGGACGCGTTTACCGCCAGACTGAATCAGGTATTGGCTAACTTCCTCGATGAAATCGATCTCAGATCCCAACTGTGAGATCAGAAGTTCGTTTAATGCATCAAAATCAGGTCGGATGAGGTCGATCAGTTGGTCAGCAGTCGGCATGTATTCGTCCGGTATCAGTGAAGGCTGTATTCTAACGATTATTCAGTTGAGAAAAAGCGAAAATAAGGCTTGTCTTCTGTAAAGGAACTCCCTATTATTACGCGCCTTTCGGGTGGCATTGCCACCGAATTTTGAAAACGGAGTTAGAACATGTACGCGGTCATTGAAACAGGCGGTAAACAGCATCGCGTTGTTGAAGGCGAGCTCATCAAGGTCGAGAAAATCGAAGCCGAGACTGGTTCGATCATCGATTTTGATCGTGTACTGATGGTTGGAGAAGGCGAGTCAATCAAAGTAGGCACACCTGTCGTAGACGGTGCAAAAGTGTCTGCAGAAGTGATTCAGCACGGCCGTGGCGAGAAAGTGACAATTGTGAAGTTTAAGCGTCGCAAGCATCACATGAAGCGCCAAGGACACCGTCAGTGGTTTACTGAAATTAAGATCACAACGATCAACGGATAAGGCAGGAGACGGAAATGGCTCACAAGAAAGCTGGTGGTAGTACCCGTAACGGCCGCGATTCGGAAAGTAAGCGCCTTGGCGTGAAGAAGTTTGGCGGTCAACAAGTTGTCGCTGGTAACATCTTAGTACGTCAGCGTGGAACGCAGTTTCACCCGGGCGACAACGTCGGATGTGGCACAGACTATACGCTCTTCGCAAAATCTGATGGCGAAGTGAAGTTTGAAGTGAAGGGGCCGCATAAGCGCCGCTTTGTAAGTGTCGTCGCTTCTGCTTAAGCAGAGCACACACTGATCGAAAAGCCCCGCTTGTGCGGGGCTTTTGCGTTTTGGACGATCGATGAAATTTGTAGATGAAGCACTAATCACAGTGGAAGCCGGAAATGGGGGCGCAGGTTGCCTCAGTTTTCGTCGTGAAAAATACATTCCTAAAGGTGGTCCGGATGGCGGCGATGGCGGTCATGGCGGCTCGGTGATTTTGATGGCGGATGAAAATCTCAATACGCTGATCGATTATCGATTCCAGCCTCGTTATCGAGCTGATAATGGACGGCCTGGTGCTGGACGGAATAAAACCGGTGCCGGTGGAAGCGATTTGGTGCTGAAAGTCCCTGTAGGAACGGCCATCTACAATGATGAAACCAATACCTTAGTCGGTGAGGTGGTCGCTGATGGCGATGTGATGACGGTTGCCGAGGGTGGTCGTGGCGGTTTGGGGAATACCCGGTTCAAATCTTCCACCAATCGCGCACCACGCCGCACCACGCCCGGTACTCCTGGTGAGGCATACAAGCTGCGCCTTGAGCTGCGTTTGCTGGCTGACGTGGGTTTGGTTGGCCTACCCAATGCTGGGAAGTCGACCTTGATCAGTCAATTATCAGCAGCGAAGCCGAAGATCGCTGATTATCCATTTACAACACTGGTTCCCCAACTGGGTGTCGTGTCATTGGCGCCACACCGGAATTTTGTCATCGCGGACATCCCAGGTCTCATTTCTGGCGCCGCCGAGGGTGCTGGGCTGGGAACGCGATTTTTAAAGCATCTGACACGCACTCGAATTTTATTGCATCTAGTGGATGTGGCCCCGATCGATGAGAAAGATCCGGTTGACGTGGTTGAGACCATTGCCGATGAGCTTGAACAATTCAGCCCATCATTGGCAGCACGAGAACGTTGGCTGATTTTAAATAAGGTCGATTTAGTGAATGCTGATGAGCGTGATGCGTTCATTGATGAACTGAAAGAAGCCTTTAACTGGCCGCACCCAGTACATGTGATTTCAGGTGTGACAGGGGATGGCTGCGAACTACTGGCATACAATCTGATGACGCGACTCGAAGAGTTAGCGATCGAGCGGCGAGAAGATCCAGATGTGGAAGCTGCAGAGCGTGCTTGGCTTGATCAAATGGCTGAAGAGGCTCATGAGCGTATTGCGGAGCTTCGAGAAGTCCGTCGTGCGCAGCGAAAAGGGATCGATCTTGAGCCGGAGGACGATGATGATGACGATGAGCACGAAATGGAGGTCATTGTAGTTCGTGACTGAGCGGATCAAACTGAAAACCAGTCAGCGTTGGGTCGTTAAAATTGGCAGTGCTCTACTGACCAATGATGGCGCGGGACTGGACTTGCAACGAATGCAGTCTTGGGTCAAGCAAATGTCGGCACTCATCGACGATGGTGTGGAGTTGTGTCTGGTGTCTTCTGGAGCCATTGTGTCTGAACTCATCGAGGATGGTGTGGAGTTATGTCTGGTGTCCTCTGGAGCCATTGCTGTCGGCCTGAGAATTTTAAAGATTGATCAGCGTCCCGATGAGTTACCTTTACTTCAGGCTGCTGCGGCGATCGGTCAAATGGGTTTGGTCCAAGCCTGGCAGAGCTGCTTTTCCGCGTGTGGACATGAAACTGCTCAGGTGTTGTTTACGCACGAAGATCTTGCCGATCGAAAACGTTATCTCAATGCCCGCGATACCCTCAAAACTCTCAATTCCTTCGGTGTCATTCCGGTTGTGAATGAAAACGATACCGTCGCTACCGATGAGATTCGCTTTGGCGATAATGATTCCTTAGGTGCTCTCGCGACGAATCTGCTTGAAGCCGATGTCCTTGTGATCTTGACGGATCAGGATGGATTTTTTGATCAAGACCCTCGTTTTCATTCCGATGCTGCGTTGATCCCGGAAGCTCGTGCATTGGATGATGGTTTGTTGGCAATGGCTGGGAAAAATGGCGGTGTTCTGGGAAGTGGTGGCATGTACACCAAGATTGTCGCTGCGCAACAGGCCGCTCGATCTGGCGCCATGACGGTGATTGCGAACGGCCGAGTGGAACATGTGCTTGAGCGCATCCGCACGGGACAACCTGTTGGGTCTTTACTCTACCCTGATCTCAAACCACAGGCGGCACGAAAACGGTGGTTGGCTTCACACAAACAAACGCGTGGAGTGTTGGTGGTCGATGCGGGAGCAGTTGTGGCCTTAAAAGCCAATGGACGGAGTCTATTACCTGTTGGGGTGACGGCCGTTAAGGGCTCATTTGAGCGCGGTGACATTGTTGCGATTGAAACGGTCAATGGCGAGCGCGTCGCGACAGGGCTTGTCAATTATGGATCAAAACAAGCACTTGAGATGTTCGGAAAAACAACCAAGCAACTGAAAGAACATCAGTTGCTATTGGAAGGTGATGCGCTGGTGCATCGAGACAATATGGCACTGGTTTGACCCAGCGCCTATGTGTCGATTAAGACGCGATCGCTTTGATTCTCGCGTTCAGACGGCTCTTGATACGAGCACACTTGTTCTTTTTGTAGATGCCTTTAGTGACCATCCCATCAAGAATTGGTGCCGCCGCGCGGAGAGCATCCGTTGCAGCTTGTGCTTCACCAGCGGCAATGGCTGCCAGTGTTTTCTTCACATAGGTACGAGCCCGTGAACGCAGGCTGGCGTTATGATTACGACGGACATCTGCTTGCTTGGCGCGCTTACGCGCTTGGGGACTATTTGCCACCGGGGTTGCTCCCTTACACTAAACTTCGAAATAGTTGAAATAACGGCGCGCTTACGCGCTGGGGGACTATTTGCCACCGGGGTTGCTCCCTTACACTAAATTTCGAGATAGTTGAAATAACTAGAAAATCAAGGCGGCGAAAGTTACCGAATATGGAACCTCAGGTCAAGGATAGCAGAACGTGACGACAGAAAAGATGGTTCGATCGGGGGTCACGGTCGGTGGATGGACCCTTGGATCTCGGGTTCTTGGCCTTGTGCGCGACATCGTATTGGCTAATGCGGTCGGCGCCTCCTCTGGAGCGGATGCGTTTTTTGTCGCCTTTAAGATTCCGAACTTTCTCCGCCGTCTATTTGGAGAAGGGGCGTTTGCTCAGGCATTTGTTCCGGTGTTTTCAGAGACGCGTGAAAAAGAAGGTGAGGCCTCGGTCCAGCGATTGATCAATCAAGTAGCTGGGCGTTTTGGTTTGATTCTCATCGCTATCAGTGTGTTGGGTGTGTTATTCGCCCCTTGGATTGCGATGCTGTTTGCTCCGGGGTTTTCTGATGATCCAGGCAAACTTGCTCTGACAGCGGATTTGTTGCGCTGGACCTTCCCCTATTTAGGATTTATTTGTTTTGTTGCGTTTGCAGGCGGGATTTTAAATAGTGTCGGCCGGTTTGCCGTCCCCGCGGCTACACCGATATTTTTGAATCTTTCATTAATCGGGAGTGCACTGTTTCTGGCGCCTCTGCTCTCGCCATCTGTGATGGGGCTTGCCATTGGAGTTGCTATTGCTGGTCTCGTGCAACTGGTCATTCAAATCCCACCATTGATGGCCGCGGGCTTATTACCAAAACCATCCTTACGTGATGATCATCCTGGCGTGTCAAAAATTCTGAAATTAATGGTGCCGGCGCTCTTTGGTGTGTCGGTGAGTCAAATCAATTTGTTGCTCGACACGGTGCTTGCTTCGCTCTTGGTCTCCGGGTCGGTGTCTTGGCTTTACTACTCCGATCGATTGATGGAGCTGCCCTTGGGTGTGATCGCAATTGCGGTATCGACAGTCATCCTGCCAAAGTTGTCTCGAGAATTTGCACAAGAAGATCGACAGGCTTCGCGGCAGACGCAGAGTTGGGCGATTTGGGTGGTGATGGTGCTTGGGCTGCCTTGTGCGGCTGCGTTGGCAGTCTTCGGCGAATTGATTCTGGCGACTTTGTTTCAGTATGGAGCCATGGCGGTATCTGATATTGAAGCGTCGGCACTGTCACTCATGGCGTATGCGGCCGGTTTGCCAGCGTTTATGATGATTAAAGTGTTAGCGCCCCATTATTTTGCGCATCAGGACACTAAAACACCGGTGAAAATTGGTTTGATCGCGATGACAGCAAATATGGTGTTTAACCTCATTCTGGTGTGGTCACTGGATCATGTGGGCTTGGCGCTTGCGACTTCATTATCAGCCTGGCTGAACGCTGCGTTACTGCTGAGAGGCCTCAATCAGCGAGGCTGGTATCGGGTCGACCGCCTGCCATGGCGGTCCATGGTGCAGCTTTGCATCGCATTAGTTGTCATGGTGCAAATCGCCTGGCTGGCTCCGTCTGCAGCAGCGTTAGTGAGTCATTCGGTAGTCGAGCGCGTTGTCTGGACAGCGGTTTTATTGGGTGGATCAGGACTTTTGTATTTGATCACGTTAAGGCTGACCGGGATCCGCTATACTTCTCTGCTTGTTCCGCCATCCGCTCGATAAAGTAATGCAGTTTCTCTTCGGTCGACATGTTCAGTTTCGATCACCGCATGTTTTGACCATCGGTAATTTTGATGGCGTTCATGTGGGGCATCAACGTGTCATTTCCCAAGCGCAAGACCTTGCGAAACGGCTTGGCTTACCCTTAACAGTCCTGCTGTTTGAGCCACAACCGAAAGAATTTTTCGCAGAGAACAATGGATCAGAAGCGCCGGCACGATTGATGAGCTTGCGGACCAAGGTTGATGCCCTGAAGGCTTTGGGTGTCAATGTGATCTGGTGCCTCAAATTTTCTGATGTGCGTCCAATGACCGCGGAATCTTTCGTTCGCGATTTGGTCGTCGATAAACAGGTCGCACACATGGTCGTCGGTGACGATTTTCGCTTTGGCTGCGATCGACAAGGGGATTTTTCCTATTTGATCCAGCAGGGTGCGCAACTTGGCTTTTCCATTGAGCAATCAGCCACACATCGCGTTGAGGGGTCTCGGATTTCATCGTCGCGCATTCGTCATTTGCTGAAGTCTCATGATTTTGATGGGGCTCAACGATTACTCGGTCGACCCTATGCCCTCTGTGGCCGAGTCATTTATGGTCAACAATTGGGGCGGAAAATTGGGTTCCCGACTGCTAACATAGCGTTATCAAATTCGCCGCCTGTTCGCGGGGTCTTTGGGTGCACTGTGACGCTGCCAGACGAACAGGTCGTTGGAGGGGTTGCGAACATTGGTTCGCGACCAACGGTTTCCGGCCAACAGGTCAGACTTGAAGTGCATTTGCATGCGTTCACTGGGGAGTTGTATGGTCAGATGCTGACCGTGACTCCACGGGTATTTATTCGCGCTGAGCAAAAGTTCGACAGCCTTGAAGCGTTAACCGAGCAAATTCGGATCGATAACGACATGGCTCGGCAATTGCTCGGCTCATTAACTGGATTTGAAACTGAATGACTGATTACAAACAGACACTGAATCTTCCTGAGACTGAGTTCCCGATGCGTGGGAATTTGGCAAAGCGTGAGCCAGACATGCTGGCATCATGGATTGCCGCTGATTGGCATCAGCAGATTCGTGAAGTGCAGTCGAGCCGTGAACAGACGTTTATCTTGCATGACGGTCCTCCGTACGCAAATGGTGACATTCACATTGGTCATGCCGTCAACAAAGTATTGAAAGACATCATCGTCAAATCCAAAGGATTAGCAGGTTTCAACGCGCCCTATATCCCTGGTTGGGATTGCCATGGACTGCCGATTGAGCACAAAGTGGAAACGACCATCGGCAAGATTGGTGATCAGTTCAAATCAGCCAGTGAATTTCGAAATGCTTGTCGCGAGTATGCAGCGACGCAGATTGAGCGTCAGAAAGTGGATTTTCAACGCCTGGGGATTCTCGGTGATTGGGATCATCCGTATTTGACTATGGACTACAAAATCGAAGCGGATATCGTTCGTTCACTCGGTCGGATCATTGAGAATGGTCATTTCCACCAAGGTGCAAAGCCGGTCTACTGGTGTATGGATTGTGAGAGTGCCTTGGCTGAAGCTGAAGTCGAGTATCAGGATCGAAAAACTTGGACTGTGGACGTCGCTTTCCCGATTGAAAACACGGAGCAGATTGAGAACGTCTTTGCTGTCTCGTCTGAGGTCGCCTCGAGTGCGGCGATGGCAATTTGGACAACCACACCTTGGACGTTGCCTGCGAACCAGTTTGTTGCGGTCAATGCTGAGCTGCCTTATGTGCTGGTCGAGTTTGACAAAGACGGTCATCGTGGTCAATGCTGAGCTGCCTTATGTGCTGGTCGAGTTTGACAAAGACGGTCATTGTTGGACATTGGTCTTGGCCGAAGGTCGTCTTGAAGTGCTATCTGAGCGCTATGGTGTCGAAGACTTCAAGATCCTCGGGAAAACCCTCGGTCACGCGTTAGCTGGTATTCAATGTGAGGCGCCCTGGGACGGGCGCATTGTCCCTGTCATGACCGGCGATCATGTCACGCTTGAGGCCGGGACAGGAGCGGTCCACTCAGCGCCAGCCTATGGTCTGGAGGATTTTCATGCGGCGAAATCATTGAATCTCGAGCTTCTGACGCCGGTTCGTGACGATGGGACCTTTGCTGAGACTGTTTCTGTCGTTGCCGGGCTGCATGTCGAGAAGGCGGGTCCTGTGATCGCGGAGTATTTGGCGGAGAAGGGCCGATTGGTTCACAAAGCTCGCCTTGAGCATTCCTACCCACATTGTTGGCGTCACAAAACGCCGGTGATTTATCGCGCGACCCCGCAGTGGTTTATTCGCATGCAGGGCGAGGGTCTTTTAGAGACAGCTCGGCAGGCAGTTGAAACCAGCATCCAGTTTACCCCGACTTGGGGCAAGAATCGGTTAGCAGCAATGCTGGAAGATCGTCCAGACTGGTGTATCTCTCGTCAGCGAAATTGGGGTGTGCCGATCACTGTGTTTGTGCACCAAGAAACCAGTCAGCTTCACCCGGATACCCAACAGTTATTCGAGACGATCGCGAAGCGGATCGAACAAGGTGGAATCAATGCGTGGTTTGATCTCGATCCTGCTGAATTGTTGGGGGAGGATGCAGCCCATTACCGGAAGGTCACCGATGTTCTGGATGTGTGGTTTGACTCAGGAACGACGCACGCCTCCGTGTTAGGCCGCCGGGAGGGATTACATTTTCCCGCAGATCTCTACTTAGAAGGGTCTGATCAGCATCGTGGTTGGTTCCAGTCATCGTTATTAACCTCGGTTGCGATTCACGGGTGCGCGCCATACAAGGGCTTGCTCACGCATGGGTTCACCGTTGATCAAGACGGTCGAAAAATGTCGAAGTCACTTGGCAATGTGATTCCACCACAGGATGTGATGAACACTCTCGGTGCTGATATTTTACGTTTGTGGATTGCCTCGACAGATTTCACAAAAGAAATGACGGTGAGTCATGAAATTTTGAATCGGACCTCCGACACTTACCGACGGATCCGAAATACGGCTCGATTCCTGTTGGCGAATATGGCTGGATTTGACCCAGCCAACGATCAGGTAGCCAATGACGATCTGGTGTCCTTAGACGCTGAAATGATCCGGCGAACCACCGAGCTTGCGAGCAAAATTATGGGTCATTACGCACGGTATGAATTCTCAGAAGTCACTCAAGCCCTCCATCATTTCTGTGTTGATGACTTAGGCGGCTTCTATCTTGATATCGTTAAGGACCGTCAATACACGCTAAAACCTGACAGTCACGCGCGAAAGAGCTGTCAGACAGCGCTTTACTGGATCACCGATGCCTTAGTGCGTTGGATGGCTCCAATTTTATCCTTTACTGCCCAGGAGATCTGGGAAGCAATGCCAGGCGAACGGCCGCATCAATTTGTGTTTGCTGTCACAGAAGCAGACTTGCCAGAGGCAAACGGCCGAGCACAAGTGAATTGGCAGTTGATTCAGTCAGCGAAAGAATCAGTCAACCAAGCCATCGAAGCGGCACGGAACGACGGATTGGTGAAGGGCTCTTTATCGGCTGAAGTCGCGCTCTATGCTGATGGAGCGGTGTTTGATGCCTTGACGGCTTTGGGTGATGAGATTCGTTTCGTGACCATTACCTCAGAAGTTGATTTGTATCCACTCTCTGAAGCGCCAGACGGTGCGGTGACAGATTCTGTCTGCCCGCAACTCGCTGTCGTTGTCAAAGCAACTGAGTCTGAGAAATGTGAGCGGTGCTGGCATCATCGTCCTGATGTTGGCTCTGTGAGTGCGCATCCGACACTCTGCACTCGGTGCGTTGATAATGTTGAAGGTGCCGGTGAAGAGCGAACCTTTGCATGAGGCTTGATTTTGTCCTGGTGATTGGGGTTATTTTCCTCCTTGACCAGTGCACTAAGCTTTTGGCATCCACCTATTTAAATTACGCTGAGCCTGTGGGACTGTTGCCGTTTTTCTCGCTTACCTTGCTGCATAACACAGGGGCCGCGTTTAGTTTTCTTGCCGACGCGGGGGGCTGGCAACAGTGGTTGTTTTTGGTGTTGGCCATTGGTGTGTCCGCCTATTCGGTTTGGTCGTTACGGGATGCTGAGCTTTGCGGATGGATGCAAGCCGGATTCGTTCTGCTGATTCCTGGTGCAGTCGGCAACGCAGTCGATCGGGTTGCTTTTGGCTATGTGGTCGACTTTTTGCACTTTCATTGGGGAAATTGGTCGTTCCCAGCCTTTAATGTTGCTGATACAAGCATTACGTTAGCAGCAGGTTGTTTATTAATTGGATGGTATGTAGATGCTCGACATCGGCCCAAACTGCAAAGTTGAATTGCATTTCGCGTTACGCCTTGCCGATACCGGCGAGTTGGTGGATTCCACATTTGAGAAAAAGCCAGCCAAGCTGGTTATTGGTGATGGCAATCTTCCCGAGGCATTTGAGGCGGTGATCTTCGGCATGAAAGCCGGGGACAAAAAAGTGGAGCGCATCGCACCGAAAGATGGCTTTGGCCAACATAACCCATCAAATGTTCAAAAAATCTCTCGAGATCAATTTGATCCATCTGTTGAATTGTCTGAAGGCTTGGTTGTCAGTTTTCAGGATAAAGCCAAATCAGAGTTGCCTGGAGTGGTCTCAGCAATTGAAGAACAGATGGTGACTGTGGATTTTAATCATCCGTTGGCCGGACGTGATTTGGAGTTCGAAGTCGAAATTCTCTCAGTCGTACCGGCGGAGATGCATTGATGCAAGTCACACTGGCGAATCCACGCGGCTTTTGTGCCGGTGTCGACCGTGCCATTGATATTGTCAATCGAGCGCTGGAGGTTTTCGGTGCTCCGGTGTACGTGCGCCATGAAGTGGTGCACAACAAAACCGTTGTGGATGACTTAAAATCCCGGGGCGCCATCTTTGTCGATGAGCTTGATGAAGTTCCCGATGACACCATTGTCATTTTTTCCGCCCACGGTGTTTCACGAGCGGTCCAGAACGAAGCAAAACGACGGAAATTGAAAGTCTTTGACGCCACCTGTCCTCTGGTGACGAAGGTGCATATGGAGGTGATTAACTTTTCGAGAGAGGGCCGCGAATGCATTTTAATTGGTCATGCAGGTCACCCTGAGGTTGAGGGTACCATGGGCCAATTTGACACCTCCCGTGGTGGCGTCATGGAGTTGGTCGAAGATGAGGATGATGCCTGGACGGTCGATATCGCCGATCCAAAAACCGCATCCTTTGTCACGCAGACCACCCTCTCGATGGATGATACGGCCCGCATCATTGATATTCTTAGACAGCGTTTCCCCGATATTCAGGGGCCGCGGAAAGACGATATCTGCTACGCCACGCAAAATCGTCAGGATGCCGTTAAGCGGTTGGCTTTTGATAATGATCTCGTCTTAGTGGTTGGCTCTCCAAATTCGTCCAATTCCAATCGATTGAAAGAGCTGGCTGAACGGTTGGGTGCACAATCCTATTTGATTGATGGTCCAGAGCAAATTGACCCACGATGGGTTGATGAAGCCAGTGCCATTGCAGTGACGGCTGGTGCATCTGCGCCTGAAAATGTGGTGCAGGCTGTCTGTGATCGGCTCAGAGAATTAGGCGCTGATCATATTGGTCAAGAAACGGGCGTCGACGAGTCTGTACAATTTTCCCTCCCCAAGGAGTTGAAACTCCACCCGGTCGATTAGAACCGAAGTCCAAGAGTCCTCCATTGAGGATGTCATCTGCTGTAATGCCACCACGGAGGTGGTATGCGTGGGTTTGCTTTATCTGACAGTCTAATGGCGCTGGCGATTGTC
>ERZ802830.855-NODE-855-length-29943-cov-26.0698_pt1 | contig 29943 bp, 26 predicted proteins | sample MGYA00345654_ERZ802830 | MGnify/ENA primary metagenome ERZ802830 (study PRJEB30503, sample SAMEA104212375) | marine metagenome | biome: Westerlies Biome; feature: [SRF] surface water layer (ENVO:00010504) within the epipelagic zone...; material: water... | reverse complement strand
TTAAAGGATAGTTGATGACAGTCCCCAACGCAACGTGAACAGATGTTTCTTTTGCGATCAGGGGATCATAGAATTTCATAAAAAAGACCCTTGAGTCAAATAAGGCATAATATAAATCTTAACTCAAGTCAAACTCTGGGCAAAGGGAGTATGACTCAAGGGTCTTAAAAGTTTTACTTGGACTTCTTTTTAGAAGCAGCTGCTTCCTCATCTTCTGCAAACTGCTTTGCTACTGCCTCATACAAAGCGACAACTTGGATTGCTTGATCACGCAACTGTCCAATAGTCGTAAGTTCTTCGCCCTTGAATCCGCCACGTGTGACTACAGTATCAACTACTGCAACACAAGAACGTGCTACACGGTTTGCAAGGTCATTTAAGGTTTTCTGGTCTTCAGTCATTTTATGCTCCGTATGTCGATGACTTTTCAAGTGCAATAAAGTATTGCGTATTAGAATTAATTGATCGGAAGTGTGAGATCAACTTAGTTGAGATAGATACCTCGTAGTCTTCACCCAACACCTTCATGTTGTTAACACCCATTACAAAGTTAAAGTTCTCATCCAAAGGGAACTGACCTTCAACCAAGATAGAATATGAGTTAGACGTGGAGTCATCTGTATCAATTACTGATATCTCAATAGAGTTGCCATTTGGACGAATTGAGATGTTGTCATAACCTAGAGCAGACGACGCACGTTTGATCTTACTTAGCGTTTCGTTAGTGAGTATAAATTTGACCTCACACTCAGGCATGATAATGTCTTTCTTAGGAGCAGACAACATATCTGGATCAGAGTAGAAGTACCGCACAGAAGATAGACCACTACCATCTGATACAGTACAGAAGTTCTCACCGAAAGTAATCGATGGGTTGTCCACCAGAGACAACACAGACAAGAACTCAGAGAGATCATAGATACCGAAAGTGTTCGGAAAGTTCTCTTCGATCTCAGCACGAGATACGATATTCTTAGCGATGGACATGGTCTTCAAGACGTTGCCGCCATTGACTACAATGTTTGGATTGATAGTCGAGAAGTTACGCAAGATCTCGACCGTGCGACTAGATAATTCCATTGATATATTCCTCAGTTAATATGTTGCACATTATATAACATTTTGATGTTGTTTGTCAAGTTGTTTCTCGCATTCGGCTGAAGTTTTTGTCTTTGATGAATGACAACTTACGTTCAAAGTGAGCATCCTCAAGTTCAGTCTTGTGAGAGATTACAAACACATTAGTGTCTTCTTTCAATGTGTCGATAATCTTCATCAAGTTATCCACACCCTCACCGTCCAACGAAGAGTCGAACGTTTCATCCAGTATCAACAGATTAGTCGATACGGAATTCTTCATCTTGGCAATCTGTCGCCAAGTAAATAATAGAGACAAGTCAATGCGCTGTTTCTCACCCTCAGAGAAAGAGTCGTACGAGAACGTGTCTCGATAACGAGATCGGATGGTCTCATTAAAACTATCGTCCAACTCGAAGTGGACAAAGAAGTCTAGAATCTGCAAGTACTTGTTAGTCAATTCATTAATGACTGGTACGTACTGTCGGATAATCTTAGTCTTAATTCCGGTGTCTCTCAATAACTCACTAGCAATACGATTGTAAGATGATCTCTCATTTAAAAGAAACTTATCATCTGTCAGTCCATGTAGTTCAGAATCTAATGAGGTAAGGTCTGTATTCGCTTGACCCATATCACCACTACTATCTTCCATCGTCGCAAGATCTGCACGGATACGATCGACGTTTCGGTTCAGTCTATCAATAGTCTGTTGATTATTGTTCATCGTGTTCTGATCAGCAAGACAACTAGCCATCTGCTCTTCGAGAGTAGTGATCTCTTCTTGATATTGCGTCTGCTGAACCTCTGCTTTATCCATTGCAGACTTGAGTTCTTTTGCTTTAGCCGTTGCGGCATCTTTCTTACTGGTGCGCAGATCTTCTGCTATATCTTGATCGCAAGTCGGGCATACCTCATTATCATCAAAGAACTTTGCTTCTTTGACTACAGATCTTACTTGCGCTTTAAATTGTGCATAATACTCATCTAGTTTGCTCTTATTAGCACGAATATTGCTTAAACTATGTGTGAGTGTTGGCAAAAAATTATTGACGGTCTCTGACAGTACACTATTAGATTTATTAAGAGTCTCAATCTCTGCTTGCAGTTCTGCAATCTCTGATTCTTTCTCTTTTCGTTGCTGAGTATTGATTGCAGTTAAATCACGAATATACTTCTTTTGAGAAGATATACGTGTCTTGACCATTTCAATAGAATGGTTGTTGTTCTCAAGCTCGCCTTTGAGGAGAGAGATTTTCTCCTTGAGTATCACATTCATTTTGGAAAATATGTTAATATCAAGAAGGTCTTCTATCACGTCACGCCGAGAGGTTGAGTTGAGTTGCATGAACGGGACAAAAGACGACGAACCGAGAACAACAATTTGGTGAAAACTCTTGTGAGACATCTGTAAGATGTTCTTCTCAAGAATTTCTTGATATTCTCTTGCGTGTGAACTCTGGTTGACCATAGTACCATCTTTCCAGATTTCAAACTTTGCGGGTTTAATACCACGCACTACACGATACTGAATACTGTTCACAGTGAATGTCACTTCACATCTACAGTCTTTATTGTTGATTGTATTGACCAATTGGTTCTTGGTGATTTTGCGGTGTGCTTTACCAAACAATGCGAATGACAGTGCGTCAAGCATTGTAGACTTTCCAGCTCCATTCTCACCAACAATCAAGTTAGTAGAACTGTCTAGAAAATTAATTTCATTAAAATAGTTGCCCGTCGAAAGAAAGTTCTTCCAACGTAACGTTTCAAATTTTATCATGCTATTTCTACAGCCTGTGCTTCTACCATTAATTCAGAGACCACACCCTTAATGCGGTCCTTGTCTAAATCTGTTTCGACCTCTTGGATGTAATTATAGATTAAAGTTTCCGTGTCGTCAACCCTTAGATCTTCGTTTGAGACATTTTCACCACGAAACTCTTTAAAGTCTTCTGCAATCTTCAGTTCGTGAAGTTTCTGTTGTTGAAGTCTCTCGATATATCTTTCAAACTTCATCATATCAGATCGATTAGAGACAATAAGTTTAACGAACTTGCCGTCAAGATAGGACAGATTCTCAAAATAATTCGTAGTATCTTCGTCGTAATAAATCTTATGAAACAGACTAATTGTATTTTGAACGGGCGTAATTTCACGAGTTTCTGTATCATAAATATGAAAATACTTAGGATCGTGTGCATCGTTCCAGAAGAATTCCATCTGAGCGCCAAGATAATGTATGTTTCCCTTGCTTGACTTCGTATGGAAGTGTCCAGACAAAACCGTCTCAAACTTATATAAAGGCTTTGGGTCCATGCCTTCTTTACACACAAGACCCTTATCCATCTCAAACCCTGCGAGTTCGAAGTGACCACCGATGACATCTGCGCCACAGTTGTCCAAGAACGTCAACACTTCTTTCTCGTTTTCTGGACAAATCCAAGGGACTAGGCCAAATTTGACAGAACCATACTCACGAACGATAGGGTCCATGAGAATGTCTACCTCATTCATATAGTGACCCATCAATTCTTTGAGAGAGTTTAGACCGTTAGTATTCTTATAGTAGACATCGTGATTGCCGGGTATGATATCCATGTGGATATTATATTCACGCAGTTTGTCTAAGAAGATGCGACGATTATGACTTAACGCTTTGAGATTGACGGTCTTACGATTGTCATAATAGTCGCCTAGGTGCAAGATCTGTGTGATATTATTTTCTAGTAAGTATGGAAAGAACACCTCACCGTAGAAGCGTTCTTGATAATCCATAAAGATGTCAGACGAATTACGACACCCACAGTGGGTATCATTTAGTATTGCGATTTTCATAAATGACTCAACTCAATTTATATAACGATTATTATACTACAGTAGAAGTGTCTTGTCAAGTCTAATCTGAAAATCTTCCATCTTCAATGAGGTGGTGTAGTCGGTGTGTAAAGATGGTCCACACCAAGCGAGATAGGGAATCCTCTTTATAGGTTCCCGCTTTACATTCATAAGTCCACATTATTCTTCAATCCAATCCGACAGATCTGAGTCTACATTTACAGCACGTCTTTTTCGTTTCTTCTCTTCTTTGACGTACTCTTTAAATTCTGTGTCTGCACTTTTCACAATATCAATACGTTGACGAAGTGTGTCTACAAAAGGAGAAGCTTGACTATAGAATACTTCTTCTTCGTCACCAAGAAACGCACTAATATCCGCTTCTGCGATATACTTCATCTTGATATCTTGTTGCTTCTTCTCTTTCTGGATGCGACGTAAGAACGCAAACCATGATATCTGTGTAAAGTATGCGAATGCGTTCGGTTTGCCCGAACGAGTGGCGGCTTCGATATCATAGTTCTCAATTGCTTTCAAGCAGTTCTCTACCGCATCCATCACCATCTCTTCACGATAAGTGTAACGAACGAAGTTTGCTTTGTGCGAGAGACCTTCTGCGATCTTTAGAAAACAAGTAGCAATATAGTTAGTAACCACAGGATGAGGTTTACCTTCTTCTTTTGCTTCTTTCACTGTAGTGCAGTACTCTACAACAGCATTAGAAAAATCTCTGTTGCTTACGTAATGTGGCTTTTCTTTTGGTTTCATAATATACAACTCGATTGATTAAGTGATATTATACTAAATTTAATGTCTTTTGTCAATGACTTGACAGATTACAATTTATAGTATATAATATCTCTGTTGTCAGGGAAGATGGTATACCAAATTAATGTGGTGCCATTCCCGAGACATCTGAATCTATAAAGTCTTTACCACTATCCATCTCATCTAAAAAATCATCTAGAGAGAGAGATTCGTTAAAGTCATCTTCTAGTCTATTCTCTTCATCTTTTTCTAGAAACTCTGCCATCTCTCGAAGAGCGTTACCATACTGAGTCATCATCTCATCAGCGGGTACAGCAATAGAGACAATCTTATCAGTGAATATCATGATCACATTGCTAGGAGTATCTTGATAGACCATATACGTTTTAAACGCAAATATCTTAGTACCATCATTTAGAGTTTTAGGCATTAGTGCGAGACCATTTCTAATCAAAATAGATTCTGGAGTCTCTTCTAGTAATTCACATACTAGCTCCTCACCTGTTACTAATTTCAAATGCTTAATCGAGGAACTCAGATTCATTTTCTTCTACTCTTATAGGTTTGAGGTCAATGGGATAGATCTTATATCTAAACCCTTCTTTAGTATATATCTTAATCCTTTCAGCGCTATGTTTCAGTGTAAAATTCTTATGAGATTTGATATGGAGATCATCAGCGATGTCAATAAGCCTAGTAGTCCTACCGTCGTCAGACTGACGAAGACCACGACCAATTGACTGGAGAACTTTAACCTGAGATTTGGATGGTGTCGCAAATACAATATTATGAAGATTGCGGATGTTGATGCCAGTGCTGAAAGTGCCAAGAGAAGCGACAATAATAGAGTCATTTTCTTTTTCTACGATTCCTCGTATCTGTTCTCGATCAGTAGCGTCTACTTCACCAGAGACATAAAACACTTTACGTCCTTCTGGGGCAAGACCCTTGATCATTTCGTATAACACCTTACCATGTTTCTCTACAAACTGAAACATCACTAAGGTATTCCCTGTTTGATCCAACGCAATCTTAGTGATAAACTTATTGCGTGGTTCGTATGTGACTATGTAATCAAGTTCTTCTTGATAAGTCTTGTCTTTCATCATGTGGCAGATATCGTTGTGGTATCTGAGCAACAAGATAGAAATATCCAACTCTGCTAGTTCTTTTGACTTTTGCAGTTCTACTGTGCGGGTAACAGTAAACGTCGGACCAAACAGCCCTTCTAAGACCAGTTTGTTTGTTTCGGTACCATCAAGAGTACCTGTGAGACCAAATCGATATTTGGCGTTGATGCATTTGTCCATCATGGTAGTGAGAGACTTTGCTTTGAATAAGTGAACTTCATCTCCGAAGATGGTATCAAATTGTTCGAACCAATCTTTGCCGAACTTATAGATAGACTGCCACGTGGAGATGATTACACGCTTGTCTGTGTTCTTTTCTTTACCCGAGTAGATACGATGACAGAATTCATTAACGTCATATCCGTAGTCTTCAAAGTCCTTGTACATCTGCTCAACGAGTGAGGTCGTAGGGACAACTACCAGTATCTTCCCTTCAGTGACCTCGTAGCAGTACCGAAGCAAGTTATAAATGATAAATGATTTGCCGCTGCCAGTAGGACTAAGTAGAATACAGCGTCGATGCTCAACGCCGTGAGAAATAGCTTTGTACTGATAGTCCCTAGGCTTGAAGGGAGCATCAAGTAAAGATAAAAACTCAACCAGAGCAGGATGATCGATATCGTCTCTAAACGATGGTATTCCATAGGTTTCATGTTCGAGTATCTCAAGTTGATAAAAACGGTCTGCACAGAATCTCCGTAGGTGTTGATACAGACCAACGTTCATTTGTTTTGAGACAGTATTATACAACTTTACTTTACCGTCCCAATGCCTAGATTTAAAAGCGGGCATAAACTTATACCCTGGAACAAAAAATGAGAAGTATTCTCTCAATTCATTTTCTTGTGCTGGATGTGCCTCAACCATAAAATGGGAGTGGTCTTTCATCCGAATGCGTATCTTGTTATCCACCAGACTCAAACTTTCTATAATCGATCATATTTTTGATCGTAGAATGTCTCCATTTCAGTACATTAAGTATTTCAGTTAAAGCATCTATCTGCACTTTCAGCATAGATACTTTTTCTACAGACTTCTGTATCTCAGGATCTGCGTCATAATAATAATCCATTTCTCCCTTCAAGATCTTTAGACCGTTAAAGGGATCCGGATCCCATCCCTTATCTGCTAAGGTCTGCTGATCCATTTTACCGTTGTAGTATAACCATTTGTCTTTAAGTAAAGACTTCTGAGCAGTCTCTGCTCTCTGCAGGCACAACTTACTAACAGTAAGGTACTCTAGGTATTTAGCATGTAAGTTAGGTGTCTTTCTTGAGGTCTCATCTAACTGGTGAATTGGTATATGGGAGTCTTCACTCCACTCTTTCAGAATCTCTTCTATATTAAACATGTATCACTCTACGTGGGCAAAATGTGTATTATTATATCACTTATTTGTGATGTAGTCAACACAATCTTGCCAATAACTCTCATCATGACCTAAAACATAACTTAAGGTCATCCTATAACAATTGGTTCTAGCGGAGTGATAAACCACGTCACCAGATCCGTATGCACCGAAGTGCCCTGCTTTCAAATTCCACCCTTGATCATCTGGTATCGTGACAACCTTTTGAGTTTTAGGGTCGACATACTTAAACCACCCATCGCCCGACTCAGACCATGTGAAAATTAAATTAAAAGCGGAAGCATTGGCATTGTTATGCCACCCGATAAAACCCTCTGGTGGATATAACGTAGATAATGCACTGTGATTAACGCCAAGTTCTTCTGTTAAACTACTATTTAGACGTAACCATGTTTTAGAATATTCGTCTGGGTGTGTGTCTTTGTAATGGTCTGGTTTGATAGGGTAGCACACTGAAGTCTCTGCAGATCCTGAGTGCTCTTCGCCCATATCGATGATACGCCACATTTCATCTTCACCCGTGTACTCATCCGCCATACCTACCATATGAGGAAATAGACAGGTGTTAGTTTTTTCTGGACGATAAAGTTCACGGTACGTGTATCTGAAGTCTTCTAAGATATCTAGAACACGACGATTCTGTATAGTATATTTCTTTAAACTCATGACAACACGAACTCACTAAACCTAAACGATGCATCAAAATTTACATACTGGAGATCACCGCCAGTAGAAGTAAGTTCTATTGCTCCTAAACTAGTAGGTATACAGTTCTTGTATGTAATCTGAGCGCAGAAGTTGTTGTGACTTGTCAGAACGATAACCTTGATGTCATGGTGTTGGTTGTTCTCTGCAGTGTATACACAATCCTCTAACCATTTTTGCATCTCTTTATATGCGGTTAGATCTTCGTCTAAGATAAGGTTGAGTGTCAGTTCACCATAACTAATTGTGTCTCCTGCAAATGGAAGACCAGTTACTCTGGGCACAGGTAATTCCACAGCCGCAACTGTCGATCCTGGGTGTGTTACTGATTGAGAAAAGTATTCTAGATTACCATAGGTCTCTCGCTCTATTACAATGCGAAATCCTGTAGGTTGTAAGAAGTTTTTGTTGTCTGTTAAACTCATAGTCTATCCTCTATATCAACTTATTTATACGCATAAAAAAAGGGAGTCCGAAGACTCCCCAAAATGACTAGTGAACTAGTTCTTTTTATTATTGACTTATGAAGACTTTAGTAGGTTGTCAACACGCATGATACGGTAGTAAGTGTTAACACCGTTAGTGCTTGCAATGTTGTGCTCGCCTGTAGCTGCTACGAATGGGTTTGATGCCATGCCGTAACGAGTCTTGAAACCAATTTTTGGTTGGAAGGTATCTTCTGCGACAGCCTTGACCATCTGTAGTGGTACGTATGGGCAGTAGAATACACCTGCGTCATATGCGTTGGTACCTTTGTATCCAACAACTACGTAATCCATCTCTGCGTATGGATCGATGTAAACCTTCATCTTACCGTTTAGAGTACCAGCAAAAGTATTACCAGTGTCGTCTACTGTCAAACCAGCACCTACTTGGTAATCTAGTTGACCAGAAGCAGCTAGAGCAGTTGCAACATCTGAAGAACAGATTACAACGTTACCCTTACCACGACGTGTGTCTTTTGCGATTTGGTTCGCTTCACGATCGATCTGCATTACTAGACCTTTGAACTTCTCAGCTGACCAACGACCATCTGCGTCTGCAGTTAGATCGAATACGCCTGGTAGAGTTGCGCTAGTTGCGCCTAGGACTGCTTGGTTGTGAATAGTACGAACTACTTCACGGTTGATTTCAGCAAGAATCTCTGTAGACAGAATGTTTGCTAGTTCTGTCTCAGCGTCAAGACCGTGAATTGCTTTCAAGTCTTGTGCTAGTTCTAGAGAGTATTCTGCCTTCAACGCACGTGACTTAGCAGTTACTGACTGCTTCTCGATCGAGAAGCCCATCTCTGGGAATGGATTTCCTGCTTCACCTAGAGACTCTGCGTCTGAAGTTGAAATTGGACGACCTACTGGGTCAACACCTGTGTCGATGTAACGCTCTGTTGGGTCTGCTGGGTTCAGAGTGAAACCAGATGGCTCACCGACCTGTGCGCCTTGACCAGAGAATGCTGAGTTTGGCTCATCTAGACCTAGTGCTTCTGGTCCAGACTGTGAAGTGTAACGTGACTTCATAGCAAAGATCAGACCAGTTGGTCCTGACATTGGCTGTACGCCACATACGTCATATGCCATTAGGTTAGGCATTGCACGACGTACTAGAGAGATCAATACTGGATCCCAGTTTGCTACGCCAGCGCCTGTTGCGTTAGTTGGTGCCTCTGTTAGGAAGCCTTGCATAGTGTTACGCTCTTCCATCATAGCACGTTCTTGGTTTTCTAGTACAGCAGCAGTTACCGCTTTACGTTGAAAATCATTGATTGTTCCTGCAGACTCTTCGTTTAGGACTGGAGCCCACTTTTCGATCAACTGATCGTATGAATTGTTGTTCATTGTTATATTCCTTATTTCTTAGAGGTTTGACGCAGAGCAGTTAGGTATCCTTCCATCATGGATGATACTTCAATTTCTTCTTCAGCGTCATCTGACGTTGATTCTTCGAGTTGCTCTGGAATTTCTTTTGAGAAGTATGACTCTTTAACGGTGTTTACTTTAGCAACGAAAGTCTCTTCGTTGTCAAAATCGACAGTGCTTAATAGTTCTGATAACTTCTCTGCTTGTGTGTCTGCAAGATCACGAGATGCTTCAGCGATGATTGACTCACGCTTGTAAGTTTCTAGTTCTTCTGCAAGTTGAATTGCATCGCCTGTAGTTGAGTTTAGCTTTTCTTCTAACTCTTCTACTTGACCGGCAAGTTCGTCAACTAGGTCTACCTTAGACTCTGGAACTTCGACGTAAGACTCTACGAATAGGTCACGCATTCCGTTCATGAACCCTTCAGCGATTTCGGTACGTAGACCGGATTGTATCGCCAACTTGTTCTCTTCCATCCAAGATTCAACCACGTAGTTTAGGTATGAATCGACTTTACCGACTAGGTCAGTTTTGATCGTTTCGACTTCTTCAGCAAGTTCTTCTGCGTACTGCTCTTCAAGACGTGTAACTTCCTCTGACAACTTTGACTTAACAGCTGCTTCGAAGATGATTGATGTCTTTTCCTTGAACTCTTCTGATAGAGTTGCTTCGCCATCAACGATTGCAGATAGTTCTGCCGTCGTGTTTAGTTCAGTCTCATCGTCTAGTTCAACAGACTCACCCATCATTTTGTCGTAAGCGGCCATTAGGTCTGCTTTCTTCATCTTAGACGCAGCTTTGTACATAGCGTTAACCATGCCTGCTTTTGTCTTAGGTGGGGTTGCCTTTGGTGCGCCATCTGCGGCTTTGTCTACAGATGCGATTGACTCAGGTTCAGATACAGGTGTTGCATCTGCTTTGCCCTTCGCTGCAGGAGCTTGTGCTTCTTCGAGAGTTTCCTCCACGATTTCGTTAGTATCAATATCGGTATCGCGGATTTCACTTTCTACTTGATTTAAATCAGTCATAGTGACTCCTTATAGTTTAGATTTGATTAACGAGAGGAAATTCTTAAACTCACGAATCTGCACTTCAGGTCGATATGCAGTCGGTGCTTGCTTAATTTCAGTCTCTATATCTTCAATGACTTGAGGTTGAAGTACTCCATTATTCCAAACCCAATCCACACCTTCCATAATCCCATTAACAAATGCTTCTGGTGCGCTTGGATCTTGTACGATATCTACCGTATTAAGAATAAAGTCTTCTTTGACGTACATGACGCCATTTCTCTGCTCAAGACTTCCCATTCCACGAGTTGACACGCCTAGTTGAACACCACCCTCTAAGAGACCTTTCACAATCTTGCCCATTGGAGTATCCAAAATTTGTGCCTTTCCTACCACATCAGTACCTTCTAATTTTAGGTCTGTGATGAGGTGAGAAACTTTATCCAAGTTAACAGTCGGACCTTCAGGGTGATTCAATTCACCGACGGCACGTTTCTTGCTAACTTGTTCATCAACGTACTTGTTTACTGCGTTCTCCATAATAGGTTTAGGGTAAACACGTCCGTTACGATTCTTTTTGTCTGCTTGTGCAAATACACCTTCAATGACGAAACTTTTTTCACCATTCTCTTTAGCTTCGACGATGCACTGAACGTCGTTTTCTACGTATTCGCTAATCAGCTTCATTTTATTTTCCTAAGTCCTTGAGGACTTGTTTGGCAGTTGCTTCTGCTTCTTTTTGCGACTTAAATGTGTCGACCGAATCCCCATCTATTGATAGATGAAAACCCTTGTCTGTCTTAGTGATGACGACTGGATAACCAGACATCTTCTTCTTAAAGACAACCTTATCTTTTGATTCTCGTAATTGTCTAAAAGTTTTCACAACAAGTCCCCTTTCAGAGTATTTATACAAAAAAATATTTTTAGATTAATTTTTTATTACGTTATTCTATTTCATCGGTTTCTTCGTCGTCGATGTCTTCTTCGACATCAAGTTCTTCTTCAGAAACACCGTTAAATATAGTATCTGCAACAGAGATTTTTTCTGCGTCCAACGCATCTTGGACTTTATCTCCTAGAATATCTTTAAACAGATCTTCAGCAGAGTTAAAGTTTCCACTCTGTAAAGCATCAACAAAACTACGAGTAGGATCAATCTCTACTGTCTCTGCTTCTTGGTCTACAACTGTATCTAAATCACTCATTATTAAATTTCCTCTTCTTCGTCTCCGCCGTTTTCATTCTCGGCTTCGACTTGTTTTGACATATCTTCTATGTCTTCATCATTAAACATCATTACGTTTTTCATTACCCACTCACGTGAGAAGTATTCACCGACGTAACTAGAGATCTGATCCATTGTCTGTAGACGTTCACGCAATAGTTCTGCGTCTTTCATCTCAGTAAAATGATTATCTCTAGAGAAGTCAACTTGAATTTCGCCTTTCCAAGACTCCCAATCTTGTTCTGTACACACACCTTTCAAAATCAACTGCTTTTTGAGAATACCTATAAAGAGATGTGAGAACTTCTTACGTAGGCGATCGATGAACTTCATGAACTTGACTTCATCACGATTGATCTCTGTGGATCGTCCTAGTGAGAACTGAGACTCTTGCTCTAGTCTGTTAAGCGGCACATTCAAAGATCGATACAACTTCTTTTGAAAATATATAATATCGTCAATCTGACCTAAGTTCTCACCACCCGGTAAAGTACTTATCTCAGTTCCACGACCACCCTCTCGCCGAGGTAGCCAGAAGTCTTCGAGCATTGACATATGCTTACGATCATCTTTCACTTCTCCGCTGTTCGCATCATATACGATCTTATTGCGGTAGCGTGACATAATGTCTTTTAAGTGTTGCTCTGCTTTACCCTTCGGTAGGTTACCAACGTCAATATAAAAGATACGACGTTCGGGTGCACGAGCCATACGATAGATGACCAATGAGTCTTCCATCATACGCAATTGGTTTACAGGTTTCATTGCCTTGTGTAGATACGAGAGAACACGCTTCTTGCTAGTATCTAATAGACCTGAAGTGACATATGAAACAGAATCCGATGTCAGTTTGATACCATTGTTAGCACCAGCCCGCTCTTGATAGATGTAGAAGTCGTTGGTCTTATCAACGATCTTCGCACCTGTTTTCGGGTCCTTTTTATATTTCACCTCTTTAACTTTACGAATCTTAGTAGCATCAATAGGTCGCACCTCTTGAATACCTGCTTTGAGATTAGATTCGTTAACTACTAAGTGATGATATATCCTTCCGTCCACATACCATGAACGAAACATATCGTGACCATATTCCTCAAAATTCAACATAGAAACAACATTGTTAAACTCTTCGGTTATAGTCTTTTTGATTTTGTCTGCCGCTTCAACTTTATCCAGATTAATACTTACAGTACTTTCTAGTTCAGATGAGACGATAGACTCATTGATAATATCTTCGATAGCAGCGTCACACTCTGGGTGTTCTGCCATAGAACGATATTTTTTGATTAATTCTTGATTGTCTTTAGCACCAGTACCTTCTAGATCGATGTACTGACCAAAGTATGATCCTGACGCACTAACATAACCTGCCCCATCTTCATCCACTTTTGGGACAATAGAAGGAGACTTGTCATTTTCCTGATTTTGCTTTTGGACTCTTTTTAGTTCAAATCCAAATGCTTTAAATAGGTTGTTATCTTCAGCCATGAGATCCTCTTAATAATAAATGAGGGGGTGGTTTGACACCCCCTATCAAAGTACTTATAATACCATTAACTAGTGGTATTTGACTCCCAATATTGAATTGAAAATGCTACTTCGAACTCTTCGATTGCATCGTTTGACTCATAAGATAAGTCAATCTGACCAATGTTGTTCGGGAAACACCCACGGAAGTTGTATGTTTTCAATACATCACCGTTCTTATCAAGTTGCTCTACAATTAGATCTGCTTGATATAGAACTGGGTTAGTGAATCCAGTGTTTGCACTGTGTCCATTGATACCATTCATCCAACGTTCCATTGCATCACGAACTTCAAAACCAGTGTCGTTGATTACAGTTACTGTCCAATCTTCAAATGTACGGTCGCCCGCAATTTTCAACTGACGACCACGGAATGGTACTTCAACAGCAGGAACTGTTGATGCAGGTAACTGTGCGCCTTTGCACATAAAAGAAGTTAGTTCTGCGTCTCCACCGGCATATGCTGGGAAGTTAACGATTGCACGAAATAAATTAGGACGTGCACCGCCACCTTTTAGTTTTGCTTTAAAATCGTCTACTCTTAGTGACATGATTATCTCCCCTTATACCGTGCCGACGACTTCTTCAAACTCAACACCAGTTCGGACAGCTACGAAGTTTAGAGTTACGTAGTTGATTGAACGTGCTGGTTTGATGAAGCATGATGCGACAAATTCATTTCGGTCGATAACTTCTGGCGTATTGTTTGTGTCATCACACACAACACGGAAGTCTGTGATACCACGACGACCTTGGACTTCACGCAAGAATGGTTCTACGATATTGACAAACTCTGCACGAGTAAAGTCATCGTTGAATTCGAACATGACATTTTCAGCCGCTTCTCCGATTGCTCTTTCAAGAACCAAGAAAAGGCGACGTACGTTGATACGATCAAATGCAGACGGGCGCTTTAGGTGAGTCTTGTCACCGTACAGCATGATACCTTGGCCAGGGAAACTGACGATTGGGTTGATACCTGCTTTGTAAAGCTTATCACGTTCTGTCTTAGATGGATTGATCAGTAGTTCTGTGACACCTAGATATTGACCACGACGTGATCCTGCTGGTGAGAACCAAGGAGCAGAGACAGCATCTGTTGCCGCCATAACACCCGCTGTAGATGATGCAGATGGAATAAACTCATACCTATCGTCGTACTTGTTGTAGACTTTAAACCAGTTACCATCAACAATTAGATAAGATGAATTTGCTTGAAGACTGTCGTTTACATACGTTACCATTTGATCTGCAGTACCAGACGGTGGTGTGATTACAGCAACACAATCTTTGCGTTGGGTTGCAACACTGAGAAGTTTGTTATGTAATGTTGATATGGCCTGAGTGTCGCCTTGACCACCAGCTGGTTGAATCAAAAAGTCTACTTGAATTGCTTCCTTGTTTAGGAATGCATCGTATGCAGATACATAGTTAATATCTCCTGTTCCTTCGACTCCACCCGTTAAAGTTAAAGTGCCCAAAGCTGGAATTCCGGAAGTAGTGATCCAAGAAGATTGAAAATTAATCACATCAACTACGAAATTACTAGATCCGTTCTCTAGTTTACTATTAGGATCGGTTGAAACATACTCATAAGTTTCAATCACTGTTCCTAGAACTTCTTCAACAGCAACTGTTCCGTCTGAATCTAAAACTTCTGGTGAGTATTCGGTAGTAACTACAACGTGTAGTTCATTACCTTCTGGAGATGAAGAGAAAAAACTAGCAAATGACCAATCTGCGAAAGTGCTTTCGTCGGCTACAGAAACTGTTATAGAGTTTCCAAGTAGACCAACATACTTTGCAGAAAATACGGCATTAGATGCTTCTGATGCTCCAGCCTTAGTTGCACGAACAACAAACGCACTGGATGAATATTTTAAAAAATACGACGCAGATAAAAAATCTCCCGCATACGCATTTCCCTGTAGCGGAGTTCCAAAGGTTGAGGCCAGTTCACTTTCGTTTCCTACTAGAACTGGTGTACCTACTGGACCCCAATTGAAATCACCTACGATAGCACCAGTCGTAGAAGTGACTGCAGGTACAATACCCGTCAAGTCAATTTCTTTGATCTGTACCGCTGGTGACTCAGAAAATTTGAGAGTCATGATAGTTTCCTTTTAGTTAAGGTATAATAAGTTAAACATAATACGGATAGATTGCTCAATGTAACTATTTATACTTTCCGTAAATTCACCACAAATCGGGTTCATATGTAGTCCAATTGGTGCTGTATGGATCATATTGTTCTTGTTCAACTAAAGGAATAGGAGCATTACCGTCGTCAATTATTCCAAATGGGGGTATGTCATCTTCTATTTCTTTCATCCGTTGGTCAAAGAGCATTTGCTTAATATTAACATCCGCAACATTACCGAACGATTGCGTACCTACAAAGTATCCAAACATCACGAGATTCATCATTAAGTCATCGTGGTTACCATCACTGGCTTCGAATGAAGTTCCTTTAGAGACAAACGTCGAGATTTCCATAATGGTATTCTCATCAACAATCTCTAGTTTGTTCGCTTCAATGATATCCTTGATAGACGAACACCCGATACGTTTCACCTTTCGGTCCATACGAATACCGATAGCATCTGCTTTCACTGCGGACTCTAAGTGTATATTCTCATACTCTAAGTCTTGATATAAACCAACACAAACAACCATACCTTGATCATTATTCTCGATGACTGTGTATGCTTCGTTATATAATGTCGCATATTTATAAATCATATTAGGATATAATATCGGCGATATTCTATTGTTGCGATAAACACACACTTGTCTAAATGGTTGCTGAGAGACATCAATTATATTAAACGTAGAATAATCTTGCCCACGCCCTTGACAAACGTCCACAGTCATGATATATTGGTGGTCTTCAATAGGATCTTCATAGACTAATAGATCACCGCCCTCTAATCTTCGCAGTGGTTCTTTTGCACGTAGATCCAATAACACTTGCCCTTCGATCAGTGTGTTTCCGGTACCGAAAAACGTGTTGCCGAATTCTTGATCAAACTGCAAAGTCGATGTGTTTGCAATAGTCTGCGATTTCCACTTTTCATCTCGCCCCGGAACGTCCCACCAATCAACACGGAACGGTTTATACTCGTTTACTTTCTGTACTGCGCCTTCCCATATCTTATGATATGTATTACCAATCCCGTTTGCAGTACTTGTTATGATAACTTTTGTGTCTTTACCCGATGAAATTACTGGGTATGTGGACGTGTAGAACTCTGCGGCATTTTCAACAAATGCAAACTCATCTAGAAATAGAAGGTTGACCGACATACCACGAATTGATGATCCAGAGGTGGCGGCCGCAATGATTCGAGAATTATTAGACAACTCGATCGAACCCTTGTTGAGTGCTTTACAACCTGGTTGTAAAAAGAAGGGAAGATTTTCTAGCATCAATGTCACACGAGACAACATCTCACGTGCAGTCATGCCTTTGTTTGCAAGAATGGCAATCGTTTTCTCTGGATGAAATAATGCATACCACAGTAGATATCCAACTGAACTGATTGACTTGCCTGACTGTCGACATGCCAACACGATGTTGAATCGGTTATCATTGAAGTGTTCAAACATCTTTTCCTGATATGGATAGAGTTTGAATGGCACTAGACCTTTGTCTAAGTGAATGACCTTAACATACTTACGGCAGAAGTATGCTGGATCTTTCATACATTTCTTATACTCACGCAGTTTCTTGGCGTCCCATTCTTCTGAGACCCCATCTCTTTTTACGTTTGGATTGCCTAGGTATGAATTCTTTGTATAACTATTCATCTTCGTCGTCGTGGTCTATAGTTTTTTCATCACCCATTAGCATACGCTGTAATTCTGTAGTAGACCCGACAAATAGATTATTATTAGTAGTTGTTGCTTCGGCAGGTTGATCTTCTTTCTGAAGTTCTTTTTGTTTCTTGTTGAGATCCATTAACTTGTCGTTGACATCTGCGATGCCTTTGATCATACCCGATAGGACTTCAAACGCACGAGGGTGTTCTGATTCACGTGCAACTTCGATCATAAGCTCTAGCGACTCACGACCCTTCTCAATCAAGTCATAATAAGTGTCACGAGAGTACTCGTAGTCTTGCTCGTGAACAAAGTTCTTTTTCTGCTTGTCGTCAAGAATAGCAGGTGGTTTACGACGGTCTGGCATCATTGTTCACTCGTAAAGTCATTATCATTAATCTCTAAATTAAACCCAAAATCATCATCTGGACTTACATCAATCGGGTCTGGTGTCACTCGTACGTTCTCAAGAAAACCTGAAGAACCATCGGGGGTAACTATATTTAGATTAGTGTTTACCTCACGAATCACAGGACCACTACTTTCTGGTCCGTAGAAGTTGACCTTCATATCAAACGTTAAAGTGTAAACAATAGTTCGTCTCTGTTCGATAGGACCTTCAAAATCATCTTGAAAATCTACTCCAGTCAAAACAACTGGAACGTCTTCTTTGATAGAAGGTTCGTCTGCAAATGGCTTGACTGTAAGACTATACTGTGGAGCAAAGTATGGAAAGATTTGCTCTACGACTTGCAACGCATCATCTTGAGACTTTGCATAGACTGACAAAGAGAATGATATGTTATAAGGGACGCCTACGTACACCTTTCGAGTTCGTGCATTATCCCCTGCAGAAACTGAACTAAAACTATTGACTTTAGGTAATTGTCGTGTAGCATCATATGTAATAGATGTTATCTCAAAAGACATACGTGGAAGTTTGAGTGCAACTCTACGTTCCGCCTCTTCTCCGTTACTCATCTCTTCTAGACGTTCAATGAAAGATCTCTTAGGTGCGTAAGATAAAGGCACCTTTACCTGTGACAACACCTTGCCATTTGAGTCTGTTCTTAAAACGTGCAGATCATTAAACATTGATCCGAATACAGCAACTGCTGTACGCACACGTCTGTGGTAAAAATGACCACCCATCATTATAGTATATCTCCAAACGGATTACTTTCACTGAAGTCTACGAAGTCATTTGCGAAGTCGTCAAACACTTTATTCTGCGAGAGTGGTTGTATCTCATTAACACCGTCGTCCATTGAGACTGGGGTTAATGACGCATTGATTCCAACCACAGGTCGATCTGTCGCCCACTCATGATACTTACCGTCAGTCGCACCTGTGTGTGCAATCTTGAGAATGCGAGTATCGTGATTCCACGAAGAAACCTCACCTTCAAGGGTAAATTCATCAAACACTTGTTGGACGTTCTCTCCAACCATATAATATATTTCACGAGGTAACCCTTCGTCTGGCATTCTCAATTCATATTGGAACGCACCTTCGGATTCGATTACATCAATCTCTGGAATGCCTGTGTCAAAGTCTTCGTCAGAAAACTCAAACAATTCACACTGCATACGGAATAGAGGTAGTTGAGATAACTGATAGAATGGTGATTCCGTCTCGACCTTCTTGACCTCAAATAAAGATTGAGATAGCGGAAGAAAGATTACATCGCCTTCTCTTGGACGAAACTCTGCACTTGAGAGTTGATCACCAATGAGTTGTCTCCATCGTCGACGGGCAACAACAAAGGTGGCTTGATCTCGCAGTTCAATACCAAACTTAGTGAATAGATCACCTTCGCCATCAAATGCTTCGGTGTTTTCAATATACACTTCAACCTTGTATGCGTCAGAGAACTGAGACTCAATGCTATCTAAGAAGATCTCTTCTCTCTCTACAATCTCACGTGGGAGATAGTAAATATCCTGACCATAAAACTGTATGGCTTCAATAAGGATATCTTCGTAAAGACTTTGCTCTTCTCTGTTTTTCGTGCTAATATATCGGTTAGTTGCCATGTCTTACCCCATGAAGAACATCGGACCTTCGTCTTCCTCGTTACGGAACTTCTCCATGATTCTTTCGATGTCAGCAAGTGCATCTTCATAGATAAGACGTGCGTTGACAGTCACACCACCAGGTAGTGTCATCCCGTCAAACTTAATTAGATTTGTGCCCCATTGACGCTTGATCAATGCGGTTGCGTATTCTTTTAAAAATCTGTGATTCCACAGAGAGTTATATTCGCTTACAGAGTCATCTGGGTTACGTATTCCGTAGACCTCAAAGACAACATAGTCACCTACGTTTAGACTCGTTTTAGAAACGTGTAGATTAATGCGATTATACTGTCTGTCAAATGTAATCTGAGGAGTGCCACTCAATTTCATATCAAGCATAGACATCTGTTGTTGCATCTGCTCATAGTAAGCAAGATCGCCTAGAAGTCCGCTTCCGTTAATGAAGTCATTTACAGTAAACTTCATATACTGCCATGCATCACTAGACCAATTATTATGGGCCGTGTTAAAGGTGATAGGTAACATACGGACAACGCTAGTTAGGTCTAGACTGTCATCAAAATCTACGTATTGATTGTCGACATCTGTTTGAGTCAGTTGATGCTTTAAATAAAATCGCTTAGACCCATCAGGGTGATTTTCACGAAACCACTGCAGGGCTTCATCAATACGATCGTCCAGTTGTTCTTCATCGATATTGACTTCCACTACGGGGTGCCCTAAAGCACGTAGGCAGTATTCTATCAAATCGTCTCTGCTTGTTGAGTACATGAATAATAGTCCAGTTCTGTGTTACACTATTTATACGTTTATTTATACGCATAAAAAAAAGGGGACCGAAGTCCCCTTTAATCATTAACTAATCAGATTAGTTTACTAGAGAACCGTTTACGTCGTAGACGTTGATTCTGTAGTATGTACCTTGCTGACCGTCCAACTTGTCTGCGTCATCTGAGGCAAAAGATTCAGCAGTCTTCAAAGAAGTTGCTACTTCTGCTTCGTCAATCGCAATCACACCCGTAGATGAGTTGTAAGTGATGCATAGACCGCCAGTGAAGCAATCTTTAGCACGTTGCTCAGTAAAGTACTGGTTAGATCCTTCTGCTAGATCTGAAGTAGATAGCGCAATCTTAGTAAAGGCACTACCATTGTAAGTTTCCCAATGGTTAGAACCTTCGTTCCAACGTAGTTGAGCTGGTGACTCATCACCACGCATAACACGAATACCAGCATTTTCTGTTGGTGATCCTGAAGAAACGTTTGAGTTAATGTCGATCAAGTTATCACTGATCTTCACTATCTCAGATTCAACTGTTGTTGTTGACCCCCTAACTGTCAAGTTACCAGTTACGACAACATCGTCCGAGAACGTCTTGACACCAGAGTGTGGATCCGCAACGAAACTCTCTACCCAAGTTTTGCTTACTGCGTCTTGAGCAGAAACTGGATCTGCGATATTGCCGATAGTGTTGCCTTGCATATCGACATCACCACCAAACTGAGTAGCAGCGCCACCAGTTGTTGAGATTGTCTTTCCTGAAGACATCACTACGTCAGACTTAAAGGAGATCGCTTCTGAAGCAGCGTCAACCGAAACGCCACCAGAACCAGTTGATTGTACAGATAGACCACCAGTTCCTCTGGTTTGTACAGTTAGATTCTGATCTGGGTCTGCATTAATTGTAATGGTACCAGAATTATCTTCGATAACCTTTTGACCAGCAATGTACAGAGAGCCTGGACCGATGTATACGTCTTTCCATACCTTATCTGGTGAACCCAGAGCATAGACGTTATCTGCAGATGGTACTAAGTCTTGCGAGATTGCAGAACCGTCCAAAGAAACCGTATTGGTTGGGTTATCAACCGAAATGCCGTCACCAGCAACTAAGGTTGTTGCTGCAACGATTTCTGCCGCAAGTGCCGCATCAGCAGCACCACGTGCAGTTTCTTCAGACGTTAGGTCTGTTTCAAGTGCAGTAATGTTGTTTTCAGCAGTAGTTAGACGACCACCGTTAGCAGTGATAACACCAGACAGATTTGCGTCAGCATTTTCAAACGCAGATACAATCTCAACCAACGTGTCTAGAGATGCAGGAGAACCTTGGATAATGGTACCGACCTGATTCTGTAGACTAATGATGTCTGATTCTAGAGCATTGTCAGCAGAAGTACGTGCAGATGTTTCTGACACGATGTTTGCGGCATTTGCAGCTTCAGCGGCAGTTGCACGAATGACTTCAGAGTTGATCTGTGCTTGTAAGTTAGACTGGTCACTAGACTGAGTTGAAGATAGTGCATTCAGTTCAGTGTGTAGTTCGTTGATCGCAGGAACAACCTTGGATGCAGCTGTGTCTAGAGAAGTTACTTCTGACGGATTTCCTAAGAACATATCTTCGAAGGCCCAAGTTCCAGAGCCAGAACCTGACGCCATATAGAACATAAGACTTGCGTTTTGTTCTACGTCGTTGTAGAAAGTAAAGGTCTTTTCGCCCGGTCCGCCCACAGAAAAGTCAAAATATCCAGAGATGTTAGGCTCTACAAAATCATTTGAACTTCCTGGCCATAATGTGGCACCTTCTTTCACTACATTAAGATAAAACCCACCCTCTTCCGCTATTTGGAAGTTAGTTCCACTAACCTTAAACGAAATCGTATATGTTGTATTTGCTGAAAGATTGACTGTTTGATATCCAAACCTTGTTTGGGTACTTGTTAGTTCAAGAATATTAGGTGCAGGATTATTCGCAGCATTAATTGATGCAAATGTACCATCATCATTGCCATTGGTCACCCTGATCCAATCACCAGCGTTCATAGACACCAAGTTTACAGGATCACCATCACCAACGAATGCGTCTAGTGTGTCCAGAGAGGTCTGGTCTGCTTTAAGAGCAAGTGCAGCAGTAGTTGCGGCATCGTTTGCTTTAGTAGCAATAGATGCAGTAACAGTTGATGCGAAGTTTGCGTCGTCACCTAGAGCAGCTGCTAGTTCGTTCAATGTATCCAGTGCAGCAGGAGCGGCATCAACAGTTGCAGCAACTACTTGGTCAGCGTGTGCTTTTGCGGCCGTTTCAGCAGCGTTTGCTTTAGATGTTGCGTCAGCAGATGCAGTAGCGATTGCGGCATTTGCTTTAGATGTTGCGTCAGCAGATGCAGTTGAAATCGCTTCAGACTTTGCAGTATTTGCTTTAGATGTTGCGTCAGCAGATGCAGTTGCTTCTGCGTCCGCTTGTGCAGCGTCTGCTTTAGATGTTGCGTCAGCAGCTGCAGTTGAGATTGCCGCAGTAACTTCTGCAGAGTTTGCCGCATCACCAGCGATACGTGCCGCAGTTTCATCACTTATATTTGTAGCGACACTTCCATCATTTGCTAACTTAACCCACGCACCAGCATGAGCGAAGTAACCCGCTCCTGTAGCGTGAACGTGTGCAAACATACCGTGGTTATCGGATGCTGATGGTAGATCTGCTTCAGTTGAATACATGTTACTGAACAGAACTTTGTTGCCACCCATATCTAGATCAGCAGTCATCTGAATGTTAGACGAACCTGAAGATGTGCTGATACCAGATGTACGAGCATTTGCAGCCGCAATAGCAGCTGTGTTTGCCGCAACGTCTGCAGGTGTTGCGACACCATTAGTCAGTGTGTCATTAATTGTAGCAATGTCAGATGAGTTAGATGCAACACTTGCTACTAGGTTTGTATCTGCATCTTGAAACGCAGTTACGATTTCTTGAAGTGTATCCAGTGTTTCTGGAGACGTACCAAGAATCGCAGTGACTTGTGCTTGTAGGTCTGCGATGTCGGCAGCAGTTAATTCTGCTACTGCTTCTTGGATGGCACCTGCGACAATTTTGCCGTCAGCACCAATAACAGTTACGTCGTTGATTGATAGTTCGCCGACTACATCAACGCCGTTCTGTATTCTAAATTTTTTGTTAGTACTCATTTTTTTATACCTTTTAGAATATATTAGAGGAGTGGGGGTAGACTGATTCTACCCCCGTGTATGATTATGCGTCGACGTATGTCGCAGATACTGATACTACTGCACCAGCTTCTACTGCGGTATACATCAATTCAACCGATGAACCGTTCATTCTTACGTCTGTGTCACCCAATAGAGATGATCCAGTGAAGATGATTCCGTATTCAGTGATAAAGGCACTTGAACCATTATGTACAACTAGACATTCACGAGTCTCGAACTGACCGTTCAATTCTACAGTAACTACGTACTTAGCAGAACGATAAGAGGCAGAGTTGAATGCAGAAACGACTGTAGCAGAAGTTCCAGCAATAACGTCATTACCTTGCTCGAAGACCTTGATGTTGTCAGCAAGAGTTTCAAGACCAACAGACTTAGGATCTAGTACACCAACCGAGTTAGTAGACTGAGCAATTACAACTGCTTGTGTACCGACTGGGATTGGAGCGTTGAACGTGATAGTCTGTGCTTGTGCGTCAATTGAGTAGTGTACAGATGGATCCTGAATAACACCACCAACGAAGACGATTGCGTTAGCATCTTGAGTGTAGAAGTTTAGTGCAAATGTAGTCTGTGCACCGTCTCCTGCCATTGTCTGACGCTTCGCATTGTTGAATGCCAACTGAGTTGGATCTTGTAGAGACATTCCGTCTAGTGTATTGTTTACACGTAGAACGTAACCATTCTTACCGTCATAGTCTGCATCAGTAACATCTGCAAGTTCTAGTAGAGTCTTAGCAGTGTCGATTGAGAAGACACCAGTTGAAGAACTGTACGATACCTTACCTTCGCCAGCAACGTCTGTGACAGATACTGAAGCACGTGCAAGCACATCGCTGAAGAACTTCTTAGTACCTTCTACTAGATCGTCTGTAGAGAACTGTGAGATATGCTGTGCCGCAAGACCTGCGTCCAACTGTCCCTTGTTCACTGCATCCGCAGCGTCTGTACCGTTAGCAACACCAGAAACCTTGTTTCCGCCCATTGCTAGGTCGCCAGTCATTGAATCGCCAGACTTCTTAACACGTCCGTCAATCTGAGTTTGTAGACCAGCATCTGCTGTTGCAAACTCACCACGTATCGCCGCACCCTGTGCCGCACGATCAGTGATCTCTTGTGCAAGTCCAGAAGCGTTAGTGGAGATGTCTGTTTGGTTAGTTTGGATTAGAGATAGTAGATCACCGTCTCCAGACTGTAGTGCCGCAACGATCTCTGTTAGAGAATCTAGTGCCGCACTGTCAGTGTTTGAAGTGATGAAGTCAATTTGTGATTGTAGACTTGACTCAGCACCCTGTGCACGTGATGCTTCTGAAGCGATTGAAGATGCGTTAGTGCTGATTAGGACACCTAGTGCTTCTTCTGCGTCAGTTGCACGAGTTACTTCAGATGCTAGGTCAGATGTTAGTACACCTTCAGCAGCTGTCGCACGAGCAATTTCTGCATCCAACTGAGATTGTAGGTTGTTGACACCGCTATTACGAGTGTTATCAACTGCCTTAATCGCTGCATCTAACTTAGCATCTGCATCTGCTAGAGATGAAGATAGGTTGATGTAGTTGGTTGTAGTTGGTTGGATGTAAGTACCATCTGCAGCAACACCAGCAGCAAGTTGAGTTGCAGACATTTCTGTTTCAAGTACTGTAGTACGAGAATCTAGAGCGATGTCAGCAAGTGAACGAGTGTTTGCTTCGTCAGCAATCTTACCATCTAGGACGTTATCTGCGTTTTCACGTAGAGTTGCTTCGTTAGAAACGATGCCGTCAGCGTATAGCTTAGCAGCTGCTTCTGCATCATCCGCTTCTGCTTCTGCGTAAGACTGTGCAGATGCAAGAACGACTGCGTCACGAGCGATGTAGTCTGCCTGATCTGTAATGCGGTTAGCACCTAGATCTGCACGGATCTGCAAGTCAGCAGCAGTACGATCAGCAATCTCTTGTACTAGAGCATCTGAATCTGCATCGGCACGGCCTTCAGCAGAGGTCATACGTGCTTCAACTGCGTCTACCTCACCGTGGATCTCGTTGATCGCACCAGTGATTGTGTTTGCAGAAGTATCGAATACGCCAGTACCCAACTTAGTTTCTAGTGCGTCGATATCACCTTCGTTAACACCTAGGCGACTGTCTTGCTCAACATCTTTTGCTTCAGTTGTAGTTGCACGTCCTTCTAGTGCAGTAGCACGATCTTCGACTGCATCCATTTCAACTTCTAGAGTTGCGATGCGACCAGTGTTAGAATCTGCTTGACCGTGAACTTCGTTTAGACCTGCAGTTACTGTGTTAGCAACTGTTAGTAGTGAAGCAGTACCCATCTGACTCTGTAGAGTGTCGACGTGTCCTTCTTCTGTAGTCATACGAGATTCTAGTGAAGTTGCACGACCTTCTACTGCGTCCATTTCAGACTGTAGAGTGTCAACGTTTGCTTCTTCTGTAGTCACACGTGCTTCTAGAGCAGTTAGATCAGCAACTTCTACGTCGATTTCTGCGTGTAGTTCGTTGATTGCGTCTGATAGGTTAGTGGCAACAGTTTGTAGTGCCGCAGAACCTTGCTTAGTTTCTAGTGCAGTAGCACGACCTTCGACAGCAGTTGCACGTCCTTCTAGTGAAGTCGCACGGCCTTGGATAGTAACGAAGTCTGCATCGTGTCCGTCCAAACGACCTTCTGCCGCATCCATTTCTGATTGTAGAACATCAACATTTCCTGCTTCGACATCCAACTCACCGTGGATTTCGTTAACAGCACCAACAACAGTCTGTGCGATAGTGTGGAAACCACCAGCACCTTGCTTGGCTTGTAATGCGTCGATATCTGCTTCGTTTACAGTCAAACGACCGTTCTGTGTAACTTGTTCTGTTTCTAGTGAAGTTGCACGACCTTCTAGAGAAGTTGCACGTGACTCAACGTCAGTTGCACGAGTTTCTAGAGATGAAGCACGATTTTCGACAGAAGTTAGTCGACCAGAGTTATCGCTGATAACACCGTTTAGGTCAGAGTCAGCACCTTGGAATGCAGTTACGATTTCTGTTAGAGAGTCTAAAGCAGCGCCATCGTCATTAGAAACGATGAAGTCAACACGACCTTCTAGAGTTGTCAAGTCAGTACGAATACCACCTTCAACACCAGTTGCACGTAGAACTTCTGCGTCTATCTGATTCTGTAGGTCTGTAACGTCACCTGCTTGTAGATTTTGCAATGCAAGGATATCAGAGTCATTCGAAGTAACCTGTGCTTGAACACTATCTACGTCAGTACGTAGACCTGCTTCGATACCTTCAGCACGGTTTCTCTCAGCAACAACAGCAGCGGCATTAACACCTTCAGCAGTTGTAGCACGAGTAGTTTCCGCAGCGATCTTGGAGTCAAGAGTATCATGATCACCCTGTTGCTTGATTTCAAGAGCAAGAATGTCTGAATCATTTGCAGTGATTTGTGATTGATTTGAATCAACGTCTGAACGTAGACCCGCTTCAATTCCTTCGGCACGATTCTTTTCAGTAACAACAGCAGCTGCGTTTACTGCTTCTGCGGCAGTTGCACGAACAATCTCTGCGTCGATCTGATCTTGTAGATCATCAACGTCTGATCCTACTAGGTTCTGTAGAGCAAGAATGTCTGAATCGTTAGAAGTGACTTGTGCTTGAACACCGTCAATTGAAGTCTGTAGACCTGCTTCAGCACCACCAGCACGAGCAACTTCAGCAAGAATCTGTGCCTGTAGATCTGAGTCAACACTTGAGAACGTGTCTTCTACTGCGTCTAAACGAGTGCTTAGAGCACCTTCTGCGCCGATCGCACGAGTACGTTCTGTGTTGATCGCACCCAAGTTAGAAGAGATGTTTGAGATGTTAGTGTTTACGTCAGTACGTAGACCACCTTCAACACCCTGTGCACGATTCTGTTCAGCAACAATAGCAGCTGCGTTAGTTGATTCTGCACCAGAGGCACGAGCAACTTCAGCAGTGATTTGTGCTTGTAGATCGTCAACTTCGATTGTAGTATTTGAACTTAATGCGTCAACTTGTGCTTGTAGATCTGAATCACCAGATGCACGAGCAACTTCTTCTGCACGTAGATCAGTCTCGTTCTGTGAAGAAAGGGCCTGTACTGCGTCCATCTCGCCTTCTAGTACAGTAGTACGTAGAGAGACTGCTTCTTCTGCAGCGACTGCACGAGCACGTTCAGTAGAAACTTCACTGTCTGTGTAGTTGAATGCCTGAGACTTTGCAGTTGCGATACGAGCAGTAACTGTATTACCTGAAGTTCCGTCAACAGATGCGTCACCGATTAGGGCAGCGTCTCTTGCGTCAGCGTGTGCAATTGCAACTGCTTGGTGTGCGTCTGCTTCTTGGTCTGTATATGCTTTTGCTTGACTTAGAACGTCTTCTGTTGAAACGTTTAGGTCAACTTCTAGCTGATCAATCTGTGACTGAAGACCTGAGTCTGCAGTTGAACGAGTTGATGCTTCAGTATCAATGTTAGTCTGTAGAACACCTTCTGCTGTTTCTGCACGTAACTTTTCAGTTGCGATTGCAGTAGTGTTAGATGCAATAAGAGCAGACATATCTGAGTCAGCATTCTGGAACGCACCAACGATTTCTGTTAGTGAATCTAGAGCGGCTGGATCAGTGTTTGAAGTGATGAAGTCAACTTGTGATTGTAGGTTTGCGTCACCAGCAATACGAGCATCTTCTTCTGTGTCGATGTTAGTTTGTAGAACACCTTCTGCTGCAGTAGCACGAGATACTTCTGTATCAATACGAACGCCTAGATCTGAATCAGCATCTTTACGTTCTTGGTTTTCGATTGATACCGAGTTGTTTGCTTCGATGATTGCTTCTGCTTTTGCAGTTGCGATGCGGTCAGTAACAGTGTTGGATTCTGTACCATCAACAGTTACGTCTCCGATCATTAGTGCGTCTTGTGCTTCAGCGTGTGCCTTAGCAGCTGCTTCAGCAGTAACGATGTCTGCGCCTAGATCAGTACGAACTTGGGTATCAGCAACAGCACGAGCAAGGATTTCATCTGAGATGTTCTCTGCGTTTGCTTGTTCTGCACCAGTAGCACGAGTGATCTCTGAATCTAGACGACCTTCGATGCGGTTTTCGTTGTTAGTAGCACGAGTAACTTCATCGGTGATCTGAGACTGTAGAGAAGTAGATGTTTGCTCTTCTGTGTCTAAACGTGCAGATAGTGCGTTTTCAGCAGCTGTTGCACGAGTAGTTTCTTGACCAATCTGTACAGCAAGTGCTGATTCGGCAGCAGTAGCACGTGAGATTTCAACAGTAAGACGATCATTGATCTCTGTTTCTTTCTGAGTTGCACGAGTAACTTCTGCAGTGATTGCATTTGAGTTAGAAATGATTGATGCAGAAAGTGCGTCGTCTGCGTTCTGGAACGCTTCTACGATTTCTGCTAGTGAGTCAAGTGCGTCACTATCTACGTTATTTGTAAAGTTGTCGATGCGAGTTGATAGAGCAGTGTCTGCAGATTGATATGCAGCTTCGATTGCGTCTTCACGTACTTTTGCACGTGTTTCTTCTGCAGCAATGTTTGCTTGTAAAGTTATGTCTGCAGCGGCACGTGTTGATGCTTCTGCGTCGATGTTTGCCTGTAGAATTCCTTCCGCCGCTTTAGCACGGTTTGTTTCTACTAGGACATCTGCGTCGATTTGAGCCGCAACATCAGCATTTGCTCTTTCTGGTGTATAGTATAGGTTAGTTCCTTCGCTTAGGTCTGTAGTTGAGAATGAGGCGAAGAATGCGTCTGCTCCAATCTTCTTTAGTGAGTCCGAACCCACATCGTAAAGAAGAGTAAAACATTCCGCAGGATTTACCATACCTGTAAGGGTTGATTGTCCCTGTACCGCACTTTCGTCAAGCTTGGTATTGATTACCGCCTTGTCCGCTAGTGCAGGGGATTTAATCTGCCTAAATGCCATTAGGTTATCTCCTAGGTTGAGTTATTGTTTTGGATATAATTAAACGTTTAATAATATACTAACGAAATTTAATGTAGATGTCCGTTCCTTGTGGAGGGATCTCAAAAAACTGTATAGTATTCTCAATAGTCTCATAGACTTCTTCAGGATGCTGAAGAACGTCGTTCACCCACACATCAATCAAGTCATCACGAGTTGGGGTACCATTCAATGTGAAGAGTGCAGTATCGCCTGGAGCAATAATTGCTTGCGCTTCAGGAATTACCGAACGTTCGTCGGTTGATGATGAGGTTCCTTCAATAAAGTCAAACAGAATGGTTTCTTGGCCAGGTGTTTCAGAAACTTGTTCCTGTTTTTGCTTGGCTAAGTTAAATAGACTCTCGGCGAGAACCCTATTAAAGGATTTGTTATTAATCATATTGAGTAATACTACAGAGGATGGTTAATATACTGTTTTTATTTATAACAAAAACAAGTTTAACCATATAGTTATTTTTTACGACTGTCTAAACTGAAGTAGTTCTTGCAGTAGATCATTAATTTCTTGTAAGTCACTGTCGAGGCCATTAATTCTGGCATTCAACGCATCTACTTCTGTTTGACTCGCTACGGGTTGTCCGTTCAACGTATAGTTACCTATCAGTT
>ERZ802830.854-NODE-854-length-29963-cov-19.5641_pt1 | contig 29963 bp, 21 predicted proteins | sample MGYA00345654_ERZ802830 | MGnify/ENA primary metagenome ERZ802830 (study PRJEB30503, sample SAMEA104212375) | marine metagenome | biome: Westerlies Biome; feature: [SRF] surface water layer (ENVO:00010504) within the epipelagic zone...; material: water... | reverse complement strand
TATTGCTGTCGGAATATCCTAGCATGATTTCCTGGAAATTATTCCTCGCCTCTATATGCTCTTTAAAAAGTGGGTCCTCAAACATTTGAGCCATTAAATCACGGGAATGCTCTAAATCTTCGATCGTTTCAAAAAGAGGTACCACATCCAAAGGGGTAGTAACTTTTCCATCCTCTATACTCCATAAGCCCATTTCTTTGGCAATAAGAAGGACTTCTAGCATATCGCTAACCCCATGGGTCATTGAAATAATATAGCTGCCAAAAATATTGGGATCGAGTTCAAGCATGTCTCGGATTTCTTCAAAAACACCCAACACTTTTTGAGCCGTTTCGCTTCGTTGGAATCCCCTTGAACATAGCGGCCGTGGATTCTTAAGTTCCCTATCCAGTAAATCAATTTTTTCACTTTCAGAAAGGTGGGCGTAATCACTTTCAGCACCCGCAAAGCGCAACATTTCCTCCACTGTTTCCTCATGAAGACGAGAGTGCTGTCGAATATCCAAAGCCGTCAAGTGAAACCCAAAGGTTTTGGCACAAACCACCAAGTCGTGTAGCCTACCCTGTTCTGCAATCCCGTTGAACCCTTGTTGCTGCAAGGATTGGCATATAAGTTCTAAATCCCCAATAAATACCTCAGGAGTATACTCTTTAGCCGTACGTAGAATATGACTCTTAGTGCCTTCTAATGCATGTAATTGTGTCCTAAAACGTTGCATTATATGAGTAATTTTCCTTCTGTAAGGCTCTCTTTGATACCTTCTCTCATATAAATCACTCAATGGATTATCGCTTTCTTCCAAACCCAATGAATCTCTCAACGCATCCGATATAGTGGCTTCTTTATAGGAAATACTCAAATATCTACGAAGATGGTCCAGTTTTTTTAAGTACAGCTGAATAACCGTCTTACGCTGTTCAATAAGGGTTTTCCATGTTACTGAAGAGGTGACATTAGGATTGCCATCCCGATCACTTCCAATCCAAGAACGATAACGAAGCACTATGGGTAACTCAGGAGCATGATGGGCATAGGCTTCTGGATAGTAGGTCTCCAAAGCCAGTCTCATATCTTTATAGAGTCTTGGGATAGCATCCCAGATAGTATGGGTAAAGAAATAGAGTCCATTTTCTACTTCATCCTCTACCGACATTCTTTCGGCCCTAACCTCATCGGTCAGAAGTAGTAATTTCAACTGATTAAGAATTTCTTTCCTTAAATGCCGCTCCTCATCTGAAGTTAGTTCTTCGGTGCCTAATTTACTCACCATCTCACTTATTTCATGCTGCTTGGTGAGTACACTTCGCCTCCGCGCTTCTGTTGGATGGGCCGTAATGGTGGGCTGAATATCCATGCGATTAAACACATCCATCACCTCCGCAAAGCTATACCCTTGCTTTTTCATGGCATGCACCGCCTCCAAAATACTTTCATTTCGAGGGGTATCCGGTGTTTCTGCGAACTCGCGTTTACGATTTATCCGACTAATTTCATGCTGCTCTAGAGAGTTAACCAAATGAAAATAGGTAGTGTATATCCTCAAAAACTCTTTTATCTCTCGGGTTGATAGACCCTGAAGTCCCTTCAAAAAGGCTTCCAGTTCATTAGTTTCGCCCTGATCTAGTGCTTTTTTTATTTGAAGAGGGGCATTGCCTAATAAGGACAGAAATTCAGGGGTACTTCGATCTAGACTAAGCTGTTCTAAAATTTCGGAAAGAGCAGATACATGCTTGCACAGCGATTCGCTTACCTTACTTTCAGCTGCTAGTTGGCGGACGGTTGATTCTAACTGCATACGTACTTCGATTTTGAGATTGTGAGTACCTAAATGTAGTAAATTCTACCGCCCTATGTAGGATAAAGCTATTATGAATTGCTTCTTTAACTCTACTTAGGCAAAATTAGTGTAGAGAATATATACTCCCATGACAATAAGAAAATAGCCAAAGCCTCTTTTTAGCTTTTGTTGAGGTATAAACTGACTTGCCTTACCTCCCAAAAAACTACCTACAATACCAATTAAGGTAAAAACGACTAATAGGTTCCAGTTTACACCCAAATCCTCTTTGGCTAATACATCAACATATTTATAAAACCCAAGTAAACTCTTAGCAGCAATAATAAACAAACTCGTTCCAACGGCAATACGCATAGATAATCCACCTAATAAGACTAAGGCTGGTATAATCAAGAAACCACCACCAACTCCAACCAAACCAGTAATAACTCCAACGACTAATCCTTCGGTAATCAACAGCCAAATTGGAGCTTGTTTATCCTTGACTTGTAGCTCTTTTGGCTTTCTTATCATCATTACCGCCGCTAGCAACATGACGGTAGCAAAAATCATCAATTGCATACTACCTGTTAAAAAAACAGACAGCGCAACTCCCCCATAGGTTCCCGCCATTCCTGGTATTCCAAAATAAAAAACACTTTTCCAATCCACCTCTTTTCTTATGGCATAAGGTATCGCGCCCACTAGGGAAATGGTGGCTACAATACCAAGCGATTCAGCAATGGCTACTTTTTCAGGCTCTCCTACCAAATACACCAAAATAGGTACGGTAAGGATGGATCCCCCCGAGCCTAAAAGACCCAGGGAAATTCCAATTAACAAGGCTCCAATCCATGCACCAATCATGAATTAAGCCTCAACCATAAGATTACGTTGCTGTAGGTAAGGCTCAACCTTGTCAGCAATTAATACTACCTCATACCCATGTTTTTGTAATAAAGCAGAGGTATAAGCCGCTCTTCCACCAGCCTGACAATGTACCAATAACGGTTTATCAGCAGGTATCTTGTCAAGATTTTCGAGGATGCGAGTATGAGCAAAGTTAAGTGCTCCAGGTACCGCCCCAGTGGCATGTTCAGATTCTTTGCGAGCATCGAGTACACGATAGTTACCGGACTCATTATAACCATCGAATTCCGAAAAAGTAATTGTTTCGGTCCTAACTACCTCTAGGTCCTGCTTTGCGTATAGTTCAGACGGGGTTATATATCCGCTAATATTATCTAAGCCAATGCGGATTAAATCGAGTATTGCTTCGTGGAGTTTATCCTCTTCTACAACCAGGTACATATGTTCATCCTCCATTACAAAAGATCCAACCGTAGTGTTGAAGGCTTTATTGACTGGGGCAAACAACGCACCCTTAAGGTGTTTGTCCATAAAAGCTTCGCGTTCACGCGTATCAATAACCACGGCGGATTCGTTGGAATGAACCGCAAAAACAAACTCATCTGCTGTCATTTTTTGGGGCTTTGGAAAGTCTCCAAGTACCTTCGGACCCATTTTATTGTCACGTTTCATACGAGCAAAATAAAGAGGTGGCTCTGGTTGTCCATCTAGTATGAAGTTCACAAAATCCTGCTCAGTAATAGCCGCACGAATAGAATTGTTAAACCTCATTTCATAACCTACCGTAGAATCTGGCACGGCACCTAAGGCTTTTCCACAGGCACTTCCGGCTCCATGTCCAGGCCAGACCTGGACATAGGGTGCTAAATCTTTGAATTTGTCCAACGATTTGTACAGTATTCTTGCCGACTCCTCCATCATACCTTCCATACCTGCAGCGGATTCTAACAAATCGGGACGACCTACATCACCCACAAATACGAAATCCCCCGAGCAAATACCCATAGGTTCATCGGTAGTGGCTCCATCAGATACTAAATAACTGATATGCTCTGGAGTGTGACCAGGACTATGAACCGCTTTGAAAATGATGTTTCCGATTTTAAAGGTATCATTGTCCGTCAGAAATTCGTAGTTGTAGTCGCTATTTTTAAGCCACTCATATTTCCAATTTTCATCGCCTTCGTCGGAGGCATACACTTTTACCCCTCGGGCAGCAAATTCCCGAAGCCCTGAGATATAATCGGCATGAATGTGCGTTTCGGCCGCGGCAACAATAGTTAATCCGTGCTTGGCAGCTAGTTTATTGTATCGATCAATATCTCTCATAGGATCGATAACCACTGCTTCTCCTGATTTCTGGCAACCTATTAGGTAGGCATACTGTGCTAACTTTTCCTCAAATATTTGTTCAAAAAACATGATGACTTTACATTAGTTGTGTTTGGTTAGCTGGTTAAGGGATCATCTCTTGAACCAGATTAAATTCTTGTATAATAGTACAAATATCTGTACACTTGTAACAACATGTTATTACATTTAGTACAGGTTTGATTTTATTCATTCTTTACTATCTACACAGGCATAGGTAAAATAATGTACAACAACCGTTATGGAAGAACATTCTAAACCCCGACATGAACAAATTGCGCATCACCTGCGCAGAGAAATAAGAGAAAATTATTTCCAAGAGGGGGATAAATTACCATCTGAAAAAAGGCTTTGTGAATACTTCCAAGTGAGTCGTATAACCGTACGAAGAGCCCTACAAACCCTAGAAAATGAAAGCTTAATTTACAGAAAGCAAGGACTTGGGGCTTTTGTTATGGCTCGGAATAATGAAAGTCCACTAATACAACTAACCGATTTTGCAGAGGATCTAAAAAAAGCAGGGTATCAAGCAACGTCAAAAATAATCTGTTTTAAAAAAACTAAAGCAAAAGTCAGCATAAACCCGAAACTTGGTCTCTCTCCAACCAGTCAGCTTATGAAGTTAGAGCGAATTCGATATGCTAATGATAAAATTGTCGCTTTTGATCAAACATGGTTACCAGGAAGTTATGGTCAACTTTTGTTCGATGAGGATTTAGAACACAAAACTATCTACGAAATACTCGAAGAAAAATATGAAATCCCTATAACCGCTGGTTCTTATACCTTTACTGCGGTGAATGCAAACAAAGAAATCGCCCAGCATATGGGCTTAGGTGAGTCCGCCGCCCTTCTTTGTATTGAGCGATGCTCAAAAACTCTCGGCAACAAACGCGTTTATTACCAATACCGGTATCTCAATCCAACATTTATACGCTATGAAATTGAGTTGAACCGAGATGAAAACTCGCTACACTCAACCAAGAATGGCATGCCTCTTAAACAGTTCGTTCCTAGGTTTAGTGTTTGATGTGCCCTGCTGGATAATTTTTTGGATGAGGCTTTTTTCATCACACACTTCTGGGAGGTCTAGGTGTATACCAGACTGTAGCCATTGCCGGAGTTGAAAGACAAATTCTGGGCCAATATCATATACCACCTTTCCACCTAGCTGCTCTATTGCTGCCGCATTGCATAATTGCTCGTACTGATTCTTAATCGGGATGGTAAGGAGCTTTTTTCTCAGGTACATAGATTCCGAGGTCGTTTCAAAGCCTGTGGCAGAAACAATTCCTTCGCATGATTCAATGCTCTCCAAAAAACTTTCATTACCCACAGGGCGTATCCAAACATTCTCATCCCAATAGTCTTGCTCACAATCAGCCGTAAAAAAGTGCCATTTGACCTCTCTTACCTGTTTAAAGTAAGGAAGTAGTTCTGAGGCATTAAAAGCCGGCAGATAGACGGTCACGTGGTCTTGACGAAATGGACTTAGTCGTTGAATCTGTTTCCGGACTATCGGTGGTTCTATGAAGGAATCATAACGTAAGTAATGGCAAGCCACTGCCGAATTTGAGGGCGCAAAATGACGAAGAATACCTTCGGCCACCAATGATTTTTTCTTGGGCCTTGGGGTCTTCTCAGATAAAAATGAGGCTTGATGACTTATGGCCACGCAGCTAAGCCCCGCCGTTTGAGCTGCCCAGGCAGTCACAGGCTCATAGTCATTGACTACAAAATCGTAGTCTTCTACGGGTAAGGAATGAATGTCTTGAAGGAGTTTCACCGGTTGAATATTTAACGCTGTTTCTAGTACATCGACACTTCCCTTTCGGTCATACGCTAAGCTAATTCCTCGGGCTTTGTAGGTGATTTCTCCATCCAGGTGTAATTTGAAATTATACCCACTTATGAGCACATCAACCTGTGCGATTTCACGTAGGCGGGGTAAAATTACTCGGGCTCTGCTAATATGACCGTGTCCGGTGCCCTGTACACCATATAATATCTTCATGCTTCATGCTGTTTTGAGGTTGTTCTGCTAGCAAGGTTAGCTGGTTCGTTGGACATGTTGCTGGAGTTACGCTTGGCCCATCGATCCGGTTTTCAATCCCTGGTCATATCCGTTGGTTAAACTAGGGTGAGCAGCGATCATTGGGGTAATATTTGTGCTTTGATGAACAAGGGCATCTGTTTCGTACCGGTAGAGACTCCATTCTTCCCCATCGTATTCTAGAGAGGTAAGGTTTTCCACCCAATCGCCAGAATTCATGTAGATTACCGAGCCTTCTTCGTTTTCGTACCCCCGTATTTTGGGTTGATGTATATGCCCACAAACCACATAATCGTGCCCTTCTTGAATGGCTAATTCCATGGCAGTAACCTCGAAATCATCGATAAAGTTAACGGCTGTTTTTACGCTATCCTTGATTTTTTTTGAAAGAGATAATTTCCCATACCCCATCCTAACCGATATGGAATTAACCCACCTGTTTAACAGTATGAGTAATTCATACCCATGGCCTCCCAACTTCGCTAGCCATTTCGAATATTTCATCGTTACATCAAATATATCCCCATGAAAAAACCAGACTTTTTCTCCATTTAACTCTAGTACTAATTTATCACGCACAAATAATGGACCTAGCTGCAAACTGGAAATCTTACGAAGCGTTTCATCATGATTGCCAGTGAGATAGTATATATCAACCCCATTAGTCATCATGGTTATGAGGGTACGGATTACGTGCATATGAGCTTCTGGCCAGTAATATTTTTTAAATTGCCACATATCAATAAAATCCCCATTTAGAATAATCCGTTTAGGGTCTATTGAATTTAGATATTGGATTAGCTCAACTGCGTGACAACCCACTGTTCCCAAATGCACGTCCGAAATAACAACCGTGTCTAATGTCCGTTTCATAAGCGTAGATGATAATTATTACCTTATAATTAAACCTATTTGTGTTACCATTGCTTAACCCCATCATTAGTAAATTATTAACTAATAGAAAGGTTGTGTCTAGGCGGATGCTAGAATTAGCTTATGCTTTTTCTTGTTAACCGACAAAATCTTGCGATTTATAGCTAATCAAAGCAAGTTATGTTTATATTAAGTTTGACCGGCACTAAACATTATGAACCAGAACCTATTAGTTGTCGAAACAGGTCTGCGAAAAACACTGTTTCAGGCTTTCTTTACTCTGTGATAATCTAATAATCTGTGATGTATTAATACTTGGCGATACTCATTAATCTTGCATAATTCACTGATGAACCTATCTAAACAAATCCTCCTATACATACTATTTGCTTTAAGTCTAACAAATACTGGTTGTGAATCCATTTTTTTAAACGAACAGTCCACTGACGATACTCAATGGATTAAGCATACGGCCGCGGCAGAACAGTGTATTCCCTACGAGTTTGAAACCATTGAGGATGCATTAAAGGAATTAAGTCAGGCTAACATAGAAGTATTAAGCTCAAAAAAAGTTGAATTCCCTGTATGCAGAGCTTGCTTTTGCCCCGTTGGCCTTGAATACTATGCGCTCATAGCCCAAAAGCAACTACCCACCGCGGTTGAAATAGGATGGACGGTGGTCAGCGATTCAACTGAAACTCATTCAATGACACCCTAATGATGATGGATTTGAAATACGAATACTCAACCCCCAAAAACTAATTTAAACTATGTCTGAACCTGCTTCAGTTCCCTTTTTAAAAGTTGGATTTACTGACCTAGACGGTGTAGTTAGGGGCAAATACATCCCCTATTCTAAAATTGAGCAATCCATTGAAAAAGGAATAGGGTTTTGTACTGTTGTATTTGGTTGGGATATGCATGATGAGTGTTACACAAAAGGTAGTGTGAGCGGATGGGGAACTGGCTTTCCCGATGGAGTATTAAAACTGGATTCCACCACCCTAAGGAAGCTACAATGGGAAAAAGGGATCGAATTGTACCTGGGTGATTTTTCGGAGGATCCGCTCTTGAACGCCGTATGTCCTCGTTCTCTTCTCAAGAGAATACAAGCGCAGGCTGATGAGGCAGGTTATCAAGCAAAATTTGGGGCTGAATTTGAGTGGTTTATGTTCCACAAAAATTCCGAAGATACCTCGGCTAACAATTATCAAAACATGACCCCAATAAGTTCTGGAATGTTTGGTTATTCAATGCTCAGAACCTCTCAATTTCAAGAATTAACCCATCGCTTTCTATCCGATTTAACGGCTGCAAAACTACCATTAGAAGGCCTACACACAGAAACAGGGCCCGGAGTATACGAAGCCGCCATTAGCTATTGTGATGCTCTCGAAATGGCAGACCAATCCTCTCTGTTTAAATTAGGTGTTAAACAAATAGCTAATGAATGCGATATAATGGCTAGTTTCATGGCTAAATGGTCACCTCTTTATCCTGGTTGCAGTGGACATTTGCACCAAAGTTTATGGGACGAAAAAGGGCAGAATATGTTTTACAGCTCAGATAATGAATTTGGACTTAGCACTGTTGCTCAGCAATACCTCGCAGGGCAACTCTATTGTCTGCCATTTATCCTGCCCATGTTTGCTCCTACCGTGAATTCTTATAGACGTTACGTGGCCGGCTCATGGGCTCCCACCACCCTTAGCTGGGGAGTGGATAACCGGACAACCGCTATTCGAGTTGTGCCTGAAATGTCTGGGGGTAGGCATCTAGAGCACCGTGTAAGTGGAGCTGACATAAATCCCTATTTGGCGATCAGTGCCTGTTTAGCTAGTGGGCTATATGGCATTAAAAACAAACTTCCCTTGACTATAGCACCTTGCCATGGAAATGCCTACGAGCAAGCAAAGCTAAGCAAACTTCCTGGATCACTCACCGAAGCAGTGCATCAAATGAAACATTCTGAATTGGCAAGTGAACTTTTTGGGCAGTCATTCGTCGATCATTTTATCCTGAGCAGAGAATGGGAATTAGAACAGTCACTAGGAGAGGATTGGGATTGGGAATTACAACGTTATTTTGAGATCATATAGATGAGTTTTATCGATTTTAATGCCATTGTTCGGAGTGCTTGGGTTGCCTACGATTCCAGTCGTGAACTTCTTCATATTGAAGATATTTCTGCCAAGGTTTCAACCAATCATGTCTATCGAATGATTCTATCAGACAAAACGAGCATAGTCGCTAAATTATCCTACTTTGGCCGCTACGAACATTTTGTTGAAGATCATAGTATTATCAATAGTTTATCTAATAACCTACCCAATCCTTTTGAGGATGTGCTATCCAGGTCCTTAATGAAGGGTAATGGGTTATTTGTGTATCGACATAAGAAAGAACCGGCGGATGTTTGGGTGGTGTTTTACCGACCTATCAAAACTAGACATAAACTCCCCAAGCGTTTGGACGAGGAACAAATTGTCAAATTTGGTAATCAAATGGGCCAATTCCATGCTGCCTGCGAAAAAGTGCGCCATACTCTCCCTTCATCTTCAAAAACCTTAATGGTGGATATTGATGACTTACTTGTTCACCTAGATACTGATGAAGGCCGTTTTGAACATTTTATGTATCGGGATCTAATTCGTGAGCATGCAGAAAAATTCAAACATAATTTCCAAAGTTTGAATGCAGATAGTTTGGTTCGCATTCCTGTATTTGTGGACTGGAACATCGGAAACTTCTCGGTTACTAAGGGTTTGAGATTATACTCAAGGTGGGATTATGACTGGTTCCGCGTAAGTAGCCGTATGTTGGATTTTTACTTTTTTGCGCGGGTAGTTTCCGATATTGGTGACCGGACCATGTTTACTTATAACGTAGACATTTTAATGCACGAGCGTTTCAAATTGTTTTTACGCTCCTACCATCGGGTGAATCCACTAACTGAGCGAGAAATTTTATTCCTAAAGGAAGCCTATCGCTTTTTTTTATTAACCTATGTGGTCAAGTATGGACGATACTTTTTCCACGAGTTATTTGCAAACACCCTACAAAAAGAAACCTTTGAAACTCACTTACCTAGCTTAGATGATCGCTTCGATCCAACCAGCTTATTGGATGTACTAAGCTAGCCTATTTACTCACTCACTCACTCGAAACAAACACTCACTTTCTATGAATTATTCTAGTTTTTCACGAGTCATCGAAGATTACAAAGTTGTTATGCTCGATTCCTATGGCGTCGTAAAAAATCATAAAGGCTTAATCGATGGAGTCCAAGAAAGCATACGAACACTAAAACAAAAAGGGAAAACTTTTCGACTTCTTACCAACGATGCTTCCCGCAGTCAAGAACAACAATTGGAAAGCCTGCAGCGCCTGGGATTACATGACATTGAATTACATGAAATAATTACTTCCGGGATGATGGCTAGGCAGTTTTTAGAGCAAAAAATTACCTCCGGACGTATTGCCTATTTAGGCACCCAAAATTCAGCTGAATACATTCTCCAATCAGGTTTACAACACGTTGCCGCCGGTGATGTAGACCTGAATGATATTGATGATATTGCCGCTTTTGTTTTTCTGGATGATGAAGGATTTGATTGGAATACCGATATCAACAAAACGGTCAATTTGCTTCGTAAGAAAACCATGCCGGTGATATTAGCCAATTCTGATAAATATTACCCTGTAGCTAAACATGACATAGCCGTAGCCACAGGTGGTATAGCTAAACTAGTTGAAAGCATGCTAGGAAAAAAATTCATTCACTTTGGCAAACCAGATTCACAGATGTTCATGTACGCCTACGAAAGTTTAGTTCAAGAAATTGGCCCCTTAGAAAAAAACGACATACTTATGGTAGGGGATACTCTAGAAACCGATATTTTAGGCGGAAATCGCTTTGGTGTAGGTACTATGTTAGTACTTTCTGGTAACTCCAGAGCGGAACATGTCGAACGTGAAATATCGGCTACTGGTATAATTCCTGACTATATTTGTGAGGATATACTTAGCTAGTATAAGCCTCTATTGGCAGGCAGGAACACACTAAATTTCTGTCTCCGTAGGCATCATCGACCCGAGAAACAGAAGGCCAGAATTTATTCCATCGTAATTCGGCAATCGGAAATACGGCTTGTTCGCGGCTGTATGTCTTTTCCCATTTTTCTTGAGTCAGTACCCGCATGGTGTGTGGGGCATTTTTCAAGGGGTTGTCTTCGACGGGCCACTCTCCTTCTTCAACGGATTTAATTTCTGCCCGGATGGCCATCATAGCTTCACAGAAACGATCAAGTTCAGCCAAACTTTCGCTTTCCGTAGGCTCAATCATGAGTGTACCTGGTACCGGAAAACTCATTGTCGGAGCGTGGTACCCATAATCCATCAACCTCTTTGCTAAATCAGTCGCTTCAATTCCAGCACTTTGCTTGAAAGGTCGTAAATCGATTATAAATTCATGAGCAGAACGACCACTAAGACCCGTATATAGAATTGAATAGTGAGTTTCGAGGCGTTCTTTAATGTAATTAGCATTTAGAATGGCTCGACGAGTAGCTTCAGTAAGCCCATCTCCCCCCATCATACGAATGTAGGCGTACGAAATAGTGAGTATGCTTGCACTTCCAAAGGGTGCTGCGGATACCGGAGAAGCACCAAAGGTTCCACCGGTAGGAACTTGGGAGTGAGTGGAGAGAAATGGAGTTAAATGCTCAGCTACTCCAATTGGGCCCATGCCAGGACCTCCTCCACCATGAGGAATACAAAATGTTTTATGAAGATTTAAATGGCACACATCGGCTCCAATGAGCCCTGGACTAGTAAGCCCTACTTGAGCATTCATATTTGCTCCATCCATATAGACCTGTCCACCATGTTGGTGAATAAGAGCGCAAAAATCTTTGACCTTATGCTCAAATACCCCATGAGTAGATGGATAGGTAATCATTAGAGCTGCTAAGCGATCAGAGTACTGTTCCACTTTGGCTTCCAAATCTTCAGAGGAAATATTCCCATGCTTATCCGTTTCTACTACAACCACGTCCATACCTGCCATCACAGCACTGGCTGGGTTCGTTCCATGCGCAGAAGCCGGAATTAACGCCACATTACGATGAGAGTCTCCCCTGTGCTCATGATAAGCTCGTATGGTCATTAACCCCGCATATTCCCCTTGAGCACCCGAATTCGGTTGGAATGATATTGCATCAAATCCAGTAATATCTGCAAGCCATGCCTCTAATTCTTTAAACATGTGAGCATAGCCCTGGGCTTGCTCGAGTGGTGCAAATGGATGAATGTGTGCAAACTCTGGCCAACTTAGAGGAATCATTTCACTGGTTGCATTTAGCTTCATCGTACAAGAACCTAGGGAAATCATGGAGTGAACCAAAGAAAGATCCTTCGATTCTAAACGCTTCATATAACGAAGCATTTCATGTTCTGTTCGGTATGCATGAAATACCTCATGACTCATAAACTCTGAATCCCTAAGAATGCTTGAAGGTAACTGCATTTCGAGTTTATCCATTTCCACAGAGAAGTTCAGGTCGGACTGCTTTCCTGTCACCTCTTCAAAAATTTGCTGTAGAAGCTTGAGATCATCAAGGTCTTTTGCTTCATCCCAACTTAATCGTACAGTATCATCGGTAGGATAGTAGAAATTTACTTCTAGTTTTGTAGCAACAGGTTCTAAAAGGCTACGTTCCATTCGGAAACTTACGGTGTCAAAATACTCCGTTGTTTGAACTTCTACATCTAAGGATTCGAGCAGCTTTTTAGTCAGAGCTGTAAAACCATGAATACGTGATGCAATATGTTTAAGCCCGTCTGGACCATGATATACCCCATACATTCCCGCAATAACGGCTAATAATACTTGTGCCGTGCATATATTCGAGGTCGCTTTTTCACGGCGGATATGCTGTTCTCTGGTCTGAAGGGCCATACGGTATGCTGGTCGGCCTTCTTTATCTTGTGTGACACCAATGATTCGGCCCGGTATTTGTCGTTTAAAAGCTTCTTTAGTTGCAAAATACGCTGCATGTGGCCCGCCATAGCCCATCGGAACACCAAAACGCTGCGTAGTCCCAACTACTACGTCGGCCCCCATCTCACCAGGAGGAGTTAATAAGGTCAAACTCAACAGATCTGCGGCGGCTACCACAAATACCTGATGCTCATTACAAGCTTGAACAAGTGCCTCGTAATTTACCACCTGTCCATCGGCTTCTGGATATTGGAATAGGATTCCAAATACATCGTCCCGTGTCACATCCAATTTCGCCAATTCGCCCACTTCGACTCGAATGCCCAATGGTGCTGACCTGGTATAGAGCACATCAAGAGTTTGAGGATACACTTTATCGCTCACATAAAAAGTGTTCGCCGTTTTTTTCTTACTTCCTTTTCGCTGTCCATACAGCATTGTCATGGCTTCAGCCGCTGCGGTAGCTTCATCGAGTAACGAGGCGTTGGCTAATTCCATTCCTGTAAGATCGCTGACCATCGTTTGAAAGTTGATGAGCGCTTCCATCCGGCCTTGTGCAATTTCTGCCTGATATGGGGTATAAGCGGTGTACCAAGCAGGGTTTTCTAAAATGTTTCTTTGAATAACCGCTGGCAAAAAGGTATCGTAATACCCCTGACCAATGTATGAGGTATATACCTTATTTTTTTGAGCAATCTTACGGAATTCAGCCAAAAATTCTTCTTCTGTAAGTGCTGAGGGAATGGCTAAATCACTTTTTAATCGAATACCGTCAGGAATTGTTTCTGCAATCAACTGCTCCAGATCTTTAGCTTTGATCGTCTCCAGCATGTGTTGATGATCGGCTGCACTCATTCCATGATGTCTATAGGCAAAAGGTGATTTTTGAAAAGATATACTCATTATTAGGTGCTCAAATAAGATTTTTATGGGGATGGCTCGCGGCTCAAATGAACCTTAAAACGTGCGTTCGTCTGCTAGATTAACTAACTAAGATATAAGTCCTTAGAATAGAGTAGAAATTACGGATTTCTACTTTTTTTTTCTGATAAATAGCAGCCCTTTTATATATTGTCTACTTCAACGGTGCTGTTCACCTATCCTTTTATCTGAACAACACTTACACGATTAAGAGCTAACCGAGAGCTATCCTTGTTGGAAAAATATTTTTTTTAAGCCTTAAAATTTTGCGAATTATGAATGCTAAAGTCCTTTCTATTTTCTGTTTGTTCCTTGTTATTGCTCCATTTTATGTCCATGGCCAAGAGTCCCAGATTCGGCTCCTGAACCCCTCTTTGGAGCTCAGGGTTAATGAACGAATCCAACTTGAAGCAGAAGTCCTAAATGCAGAGGGTGAGGTGTTACCTGATACCGTAGTCTTTTTCTCTAGGGCTCGACGGTCATTAGTGGTTAGCCGTGAAGGAGAATTACAGGCGATTAAACCTGGTGTTCATACCATTTCGGCTATGACACTTGGCATGGATAGGATTCGTCAAGATTTTGAGGTAATGGTTCTTTTTCCACCCATCACCCGTGTGGATTGGGAGCAAGCTAGTCATACATTTTACACAGGTACTACATTAGATCTCGCCTTTGAGGTACGCGATTCACTAGATGCGGTTAGAAGCATAGATGATCTTATCATCAGTAGTAGCAACCAATCTATTTTCAGCGTAAATGAATTCAACCAGTTGAGTCTTCACGCCACAGGTATAGCCCAGCTTAATGTTCTAGCAGGTACCGAGCAATTTAGTTGGCCTGTGGAAGTAGTAGAAAATAAGGCCGCTAGCATGAGTCTAGCTGTCACTAACTCAAGCTCAGAGGCCATTAAAACAGGAGATGTGCTCCATTTTACCGCATCTGTGATGGAACTAAACGGAAAACCCCTAGCTAATATGCCTGTCCAGTACAGTTTTGTGGCTTATCCTGATGATCAATTAGGGCAGGGAAGCTCTGCTCAAATAGCTCAGGATGGTCGCTTTGTTGCTAACCATCCAGGCAAGTACTCTATAATTGCACGTTCCGGTGCTATTCAAGCAACCATGAATATTACTGTTGAACCAAGAAAAGTTCGTCGAAGTTTAGAAGTAGTAGGTAAAGGAATTGTGCCAGATGTCAAGACCTCTGATCTTTGGGTATGGGAAGGAGTTGACGGACGCGATTATGCCATCACAGGGACTTGGGGAGCCCGAGGGGAAGCATTTTTGTGGGATGTTACCGATCCAAGTAACATACACACCATAGATACGGTACAGGTAGATGCACGAACCGTTAATGATGTAAAGGTATCTGAAGATGGCACCATTGCCGTTATAACACGCGAAGGAGCTTCTAATCGGAAAAATGGTATTATCATTCTGGACGTGACCAACCCCTCGGAAACTACCATTTTGTCAGAATATACCGATGGACTAACTGGGGGAGTACACAACACATTTATTTATGAAAACCATGTCTATGCAGTAAACAATGGGCGCAAATACGATATCATTAATATCGAGGATCCCCGCAATCCCTACACCGTTGGGGTATTTGAACTCGATACTCCTGGACATTCCATTCATGATGTCTGGATTGAAGACGGTATTGCATATTCCTCGAACTGGGGAGATGGAGTAGTGGTGGTTGATGTGGGGTCAACCAACTCCGCTGATATGCCCGGAGCAGGTGGTAGCCCAAATAATCCTACCCCACTTGGTAGTTACAGCTATCCGAGTGGTTGGAATCATGCCGCATTTCCCTTTACATCCAAGTCTACCGGTAAATTTTATGTAGCTGCAGGTGATGAAGCTTTCCCTTATGGGCTAGATACTCAGGGACCCAATCGCGCGGCGGGATGGATACATTTTATCGAATTTGATGGTTGGGATAATCCAGATGAAGTAGCACGCTATCAGGTGCCTGAAGCAGGTTCTCATAACTACTGGATTGAAAACGATGTCATGTATGCTGCTTTCTACAATGGGGGATTGCGAGTGGTTGATGTATCTGGTGACCTAATGGGAGACTTGTATGAACAAGGCCGTGAAATCGCCCTCTTTTTACCTTCAGATCCCAACGCTGCTATACCAAATTCAACCTTTACTTGGGGACCCCAACCTTACAAAGGACTGATCTTTCTTTCGGATTGGAATTCCGGCATCTGGGCAGTAAAGCTAGGTGAAGCACAAAATTAACTTATTCTTGTAGTTAACGAGCTTCTAAGACCCGTCATTTTAACAAGCTACTAGTATGAATACTTATACATCTATTCCTTTCAGTCTAACTTTTCTAGCCTTTAAAGGCTATTTAGCGAATTTTGTTCTATTGCTCCTTATTACATGCTCCATAAATCTAAACGCACAAGTCTATCAGGTATATGTGGCAGCTGAATCGGACGATGTTGTCCAACGAGTAAGCTTTGACGCAAACACTAATCAAGGATGGGTTGATGCTACCATTAGCGTGGGTAAACTCCCAACTGAAACGGATGGGCCTCATGGTCTCACCATATCACCCGACAAGAAACATTGGTTTGTTACTATTGCCCACGGTAATCCCTATGGTTATTTGGCAAAATACAGCACCGAGACCCACGAATTAAAGGGCACGGTCGATCTTGGCTTATTTCCTGCAAGTATGGAAATTTCGGAGTTTACAGGTCTTTTATATGCAGTCAATTTCAATTTACACGGGGAAATGGAACCTAGTACTATGATGATTGTAGATCCGGAAACCATGGACCTAGTAGCCGAGCTGCCAACTGGAGTGATGCCTCATGGAACTCGTATGAATTCTACTGGTAGAAAAGCCTATCACGTTTCAATGATGAGTGATGAACTGTTAGAAGTGGATACCTATGGCTTTAAGATAGCAAGAAGACTAGCACTAGCACCTAATATGGTTACAGAAACAACTACTGAGGAAACCGGAATGGAAGACTTAAAAGAACTCCTTAACATGGATCAGAGTTCTGGGAGCCGGATGGGTTGGATGAAGGAAATGAACAACCAAAGCGCTTCATCAGACCAACATTCACACTCCAGCAGTAGGCAAACCGGCCGTGAGAGTGATGCTGATGCGCTCGAGCACATGGAACACAAGGCACATATGCATGAATCGGCACCACTTATTAAACCCACATGGGCTGACCCACACCCCAACGATGCATTCGTTTATGTCGCGGGGAATGGTTCTGATGAACTCATAGAGATAGATGTGAAAAAATGGGCCATAACTCGCAGAATTCCTACTGGAAAAGCTCCATATAATCTCGAAGTTAGTCCCAACGGAAAATGGCTGATAAGCTCGTTAAAAGGCGCTGCAGCCACGAGTGTCGTTGATCTTTCTACTGGAGAAGAACTAGCTCAAATAGCTAATTCTAGGCGAGTTTCACACGGAGTAGCCATTAGTTCTGACAGTAAATATGCGTTTATATCGGTAGAGGGAATAGGCGGTGAAGCTGGCTCAGTTGACGTGATCTCATTAGAAGCACTTGAACGAGTTGCGGTTGTTGAAACTGGAAAGCAAGCTGGGGGAATTAGTTTTTTTACCCTTATCGAATAGTTCTATTTATTGCTAAATGGATGGGTTGAGCTCTTGGAATAGCAGCTATTGGTTGATTGTTGATTAATGATTGTTGATCAAGTTAAAAAGATCGAGCAAAAAGGTATTTTTCAGTTTGTATAGTTTGTTGGTTTGTCTATATATTTAGTCATGGCTAAATAATTTATTAGTCTTACGTAACTCAGGCAAATTAAGCCACATTACGGTCTCACACTAACTTACTCTAAGCAAACTTAAAGAGATACCATTATGATACTACCTGACTGGTTTCTTGCACTACATCCTGTTGCACAGGCATTTATAGCTGGATTATTCACATGGGGCATGACCGCATTGGGAGCCTCCTTAGTTTTTTTCACCAAACAAGTGAGCTTTAAATTACTCGACAGCATGATGGGCTTCGCTGCGGGTGTTATGATCGCCGCAAGTATTTGGTCGCTCATTTTACCTGCCATAGACATGGCAGAAGCACAAGGACACATTGGTTGGGTACCCGCAGTGATTGGTTTCTTAGTAGGTGGGTTATTTCTACGGGTATGTGATCATTATCTCCCCCATTTGCATATTGGACTACCAAAGGATGAAGCAGAGGGAATTCCCACAAACTGGAGGCGCTCTACCCTTTTAGTACTTGCTATAACTCTTCACAACATCCCTGAAGGTTTGGCCATTGGAGTTCTTTTTGGAGCGGCTATCCAATCCGCTGACTTAGGAATGTCGGCTGCTCTTGCCCCAGCTATAGCTCTAGCGCTAGGAATTGGAATTCAAAACTTCCCAGAAGGAGTCGCCGTTTCTCTTCCACTAAGGAGAGATGGTATGGAAACTGGAAAGAGTTTTTGGTATGGGCAGCTTTCCGGCATTGTAGAACCTGTTTCAGCCGTCATTGGCGCCGCTGCCGTTATTCTTGTTCAACCTGTACTACCTTATGCACTGGCTTTTGCTGCAGGTGCAATGATTTATGTGGTGGTCGAGGAACTGATACCAGAAAGTCAAATGCACGGTAACACCGATATCGCGACCTTAGGCACAATGATTGGTTTTAGCGTGATGATGGTTCTTGATGTGGCCTTAGGCTAAGTAGGCCTTGATTATTGTACTCGAGTTGTAGCCTAGGCTAAGAAATTTTCGGTTAGCGGTGGAACCAGTTCATGATTGAGTTCATTGCATTAAAACTAAAATCCTTGACCCGGACACTGAGCTCGTGAGATCCGGAAACCACACTAAACATGACATGATATAGTTTTTTGCGTTTCTGAAAGGTGTGTTGTGAGTTACCAATGGATTGAATACGTATTTTTGGGATCCAAATCTGCTTTCTAGCGATTACTCTATACCTTATATATAGGTGCTTAGAGGAAAGCCCAAGCTCAGTATCCTTGTAGGAAATCCATCCATAGAGTGTAGCAGGGATACTTAGCAGAGCTGCCCAGGCTAACCAAGGCAACCAGTAAAGACCCAATAAAGTTGGGAATAACCAAAGATAATTAGGCCTTCGTAGGTATCGGAAAAAAGCTTTTCCTGGAGCCTTTGCATACGTTTGGAGCTCGTGCCCATCGTTGGACTCCAAGAGGTTTTGCGGGGGGATGGAGGATTCATGTACACTAGAAAGAACGTCTTGGGTTGAGTCCTGAAGTTCTTGTCTGGTTTGCTGGCTAATCCCCTGGGCTAGTTCCCAACTTCCAAAAAACTGCTGGAAAAAGGCCTCGCGTTCGTGGCTGTAGATTAGAGGAGCTGCCAACAGAGAACGTTGCTGCTGGCCTTGCTGGTGTCCTGCGCTAATGATAGAGATGGATTCTAGACCAAATGGCTGGCGTAATAGTCCTTCAGTGGAGCTTATTGCTTGAATTCGGTGATAAGGGACAGTAGTTTGAATACGCTCTAGTAAACCTCGGGAAATGTGTAATTCTTTACCAACTTTGCGAATGGTAAAGCCGTAGTAGCGTACAATGCTCGATAAAATGGATAGCAGATAAGAGACCAAAATAACCGACGCTATGCTAAAGAGCACAAAGAACAAGCCCGGCTGCTGAATTAGTGGTATACGGTCAACAATCCACTGGATGTTTTCATCGGTAATGAAGTCTGATAATTGCCCTAATATGGTGCCCAGGATAGTAGCAATGATTCCAAACTCACCCGAGGTTAGTGCTAAGTAGAGTAAGCGTTTATTGGATAAGGTCCACTCAGGATTGTGGGTGGTATGCGGTTGATGATTATCAGGCGGACTTAGCTTAGTGTGGGAATGTTCGCCTTGATTTGGTAGTGCACTTATTTGTTGCTCTGCTTGACTTAATTCGGAGTTAAACTCCGATTCTTCGGCATTTTTAGGGTTTAATACATCCACAATAGTACGGGCCGTTTCGGCATCCAATGCAGAAAGTACTGCACGTTCCGACCCCCCTCCTGCAGTCTGGATGGTTAGGGAGACCAAGCCAAATATCCGCTGAATAATGCCGGCAGAAATTTCGGTTACTTGAACTCTATTTTTGTGGATATAGAGTTTTTTCTGAACAAAAATACCTTTATGTATATGTATTTCGTCTTCTAATAATTGATACTTAAAACGAAACCAACCCAGAATACCAAGGCCAAAAGCAGAAAGAAGTCCAGCACCTATTAGCCACAGGAAGTAGGGGGATTCGTTTCGCGAGCCCACAATAAATAGAATGACAAGGGTAAGTACATTTTGCTTTATGACTTCTAAAACCCCAGTAATGGTCGCTACCCAATGCAGTCGCTGAAACTCAAACATCTTCTTTTACCAACCGCACCATATCGGTGATTTTATCTTTGAGTTCTTGGGAAAGATCCTCTTCTAATGCGGGAATTTCGTGAGACGTAGCAGCATTTGAAAAGCGAATAACCGACAAGCCATAGGATCGATAAATAGGACCCTGACGAGTATCTACATGTTGGATTCGATTGATGGGCACCTCTGTATGCTGCACCCATATGATACCCCGGCGCATCTGAATTCCTTTATCATCAACCTGATAGCTCCACCGTGACCATCGAAGCTGAGGAAGAAAAGACACGATAAGGGCATAGATTATGATAGCGACAATCGCAGTACCTATTACCCATTCTAGGGCGACTACCTCTTTTGTATGAAGGAAGTAAAGAAAAGCAGCTGGAACAAAAAGAAAAAGTCCACTTACGGCGTATTGCAGACGCCAAGCAGGAATTGCATTAGGATGTATACGTTCTTCAAGCATATTAGTTAATTTAGTGAGGATCTAATAGTTTCATAAGGTTCTTAAATTTAAACATGGTCTTGAATTTTTTCAGGTTCTTGAACCCGCAACATGAGCAAAAAACCAAGGGCAAGCAACACTAACACAACCGACATTCCTATTCGTTGGCTTGCAAATAGTACTGTTACCCAACCCAATAATTTGGGGCCAATAAATGCTGTGGCTTTCCCAGAGAAGGCAAACAAGCCAAACATTTCGGTTCGTTTATCTTCTGGTGCCAAACGGCCCATTAAGGTTCTAGAGGCTGCCTGTACTGGGCCAAAAAACACGCCTAACATAAGTCCCCAAATCCAAAACCAGAATATATCCTCAACGAAAAGAATCGCAGTAACTGGGATAATTAAACCTATGAGTGAGAAAAGTATCGTTTTTTTACTCCCTGAACGGTCGTCCATCCATGAAAAGCCCACCGCACCAAGAGCAGCAGTAACATTCAGTCCAATTCCAAAAATAATAATCTGGGACTCATCCATTCCAAAGGTTCCTGCAGCATAAATACCACCAAAGGCATAGATGAGTATAACGGCGTCATTATAAATCATCCTGGCAAGGAGAAAACGGTAAATATTGGCGTAATTCCGGGCTTCTTTAATGGAGTTTTTAAGTTGCAAGATTCCCTCGGTAATGGCCTGACCCACTGGGATATTATTTTTAGGAATATCTGGAGTACGAAGAAACATGGGGATGGAAAAAACCAAATACCACAACGCCGTAAATATGAAGGTGGCACGTATGTGTTCTAGAGTCTCTGTATCTAACCCAAGCCAAGCGCCCCCATTTTCGATGAAGAGATACAAAGCTCCTAAAAGGCACACAATGCCACCCGCAAATCCCATTGCCCAAGACCATCCAGACCACCTCCCCAAATAGGATGGGGGGACCAAATCGGGAAGCATAGCATTATAAAAAATGAAGGCGTACTCCGCTCCTACGGTAGCGACAAAGGTGACCACTAAGGCATAGGTCAAGAATTCGGTACTGGGTTCGGCAAACCAGAGTAAAAAACTAGCTACAATCGACATGAGTGAAAAAGCAGCAATCCAAGGTTTTCTACGTCCAGACCGATCGGCAATAGCACCCAAAACTGGGGCGGTAAAGGCAATTAATAATCCTGCAGCCGAGACCATATTACCCCATTGCTCAGTCCCAGTGATTGCGTCAGCAGCTATGGAACGTTGAAAATAAGCGGCAAAAACGAAGGTCTGGATAATGACAAAAAAAGCACTATTTGCCCAATCAAACATGGCCCAAGACCACATTCCTTTTGACACCTGTGTAGGAGTCGAATGTTTGGTAGAATTCATACGGTATGCGTTGGTTAGGCTCAATGTAAGGATTGCAAACCTTAATTCGAATCTAACGCATTAATTTCTTGTAATGTATCCGAGTGGGCTGATCTTCGGTAATCCCCAAACGCTGTCTCCGGTTCTCTTCGTATTCAGCATAATTCCCTTCGAACCAGTAGGCTTCACTATTGCCTTCGAAGGCTAATATGTGAGTGGCAACACGATCCAAGAACCATCTATCGTGGGAAATAACCACCGCACAGCCAGCAAATTCAAGCAGCGCTTCCTCTAGGGCCCGTAGGGTATTGATATCCAGATCATTGGTTGGCTCATCGAGAAGAAGTACGTTAGCCCCTTCTTTAAGCATTTTTGCCAAATGCACTCGGTTTCGTTCACCACCTGAGAGTTGAGAGGTCTTTTTTTGTTGATCACTTCCACTAAAATTAAATCGAGCGACGTACGCTCTCGAGTTAACCTCTCTGCTGCCTAGCATGAGTAAATCCTGCCCTCCTGAAATTTCCTCCCAAATAGTTTTATTAGGATCCAAGGGTCTTTTCTGATCTACATATCCAAGCTGAACAGTTTCCCCCAACATTAGACTACCTGCGTTGGGTTTTTCTTGTCCGGTGATCATTTTAAACAAGGTCGTCTTACCTGCCCCATTCGGACCAATAATCCCCACAATTCCACCAGGAGGTAGAGAAAAGTTCATATCCTCCACCAATAATCGTTCATCATACGCTTTTTGAACGTGCTCGGCGACAATCACTTTATCACCTAAACGTGGTCCAGCCGGTATAAATATCTCCATGTCCTCTCGGCGCTTTTCTTGCTGCTGGTCCAAGAGCTTATCATAGGCGTTAATCCTAGCTTTACTTTTCGCTCGACGCCCCTTAGGGTTTTGGCGAATCCATTCCAATTCTTGTTGAAGTGTTTTTTGACGCTTGGACTCTTCCTTTTCTTCTTGCTGAAGTCGTTTGGCTTTTTGCTCCAACCATGAACTATAATTCCCCTCAAATGGGATACCTTCCCCGCGATCAAGTTCGAGTATCCAACCCGCTACGTTATCCAAGAAATACCGGTCGTGTGTTACGGCTATGACCGTACCTTCATATCGAGCTAAATGCTGCTCTAACCAACCCACCGATTCGGCATCTAAGTGGTTGGTCGGTTCATCCAATAGCAGTACATCTGGCTTTTTTAACAATAAACGAGTCAGGGCTACCCGGCGGGCTTCCCCTCCCGATAAAACACTCACCGAGGTATCTCCATCAGGGCAACGCAGTGCATCCATGGCCTGATTCAATTTTGAATCCAAATCCCATGCATCGATACGATCAATTTGATCTTGCAATTTGGCTTGCTTTGCAATTAGAGCATCAAAATCAGCATCTGGATCTGCAAATTGAGCATTTACCGCTTCATATTCTGCCAGTAAATCTACCGTTTCCTGAACCCCTTCCTGAACAATTTCTTTCACTGTTTTACTGGGATCTAACTCCGGTTCCTGCGGTAAATAACCAAAAGTTACCCCCTTTTGGACACTTATATCCCCTATATAATCCTGATCCTCCCCCGCTATGATACGAAGTAAGGTCGACTTACCTGCACCGTTTAAACCCAAAACACCAATTTTGGCACCATAAAAAAACGACAAATAAATATCTTTTAGTACGGTTTTATTGGGTTTGTGGACTTTACTAACGCCCACCATAGAAAAAATTATTTTTTGATCGCTCACTAGGCTATATCTTTTGTTAAATTAAATTACAGTAATGTAATATGAATTTTTAGAATGAGCACTAAAGGTAAATTAAAATTAATCAAATTGATTTTTTTACTAGTTTTTTGCGCAAGCATGAACAGTAATAATTTGAATGCTCAAACATTAACTGAAAATATTGAATTCAATTTTTCTTCACATCAAGAATTATGGCGCCATTTAATTTGGTTACAATACTACGAAACCTCACTATCAACAACCATTGATTTAAAGAACGAGAATAAATTAAGAATTTATGGTTCTATATTTTGGGTAAATGGGCAAAGTATTGCAAACAATATTCAAGGAATATCAAATATTGAGGCTGATAGAGGATTTGAAATATTAGAAAGCTGGATACAATTTGAATCTAATTCTTCATTCTCTTTAAAATTTGGGATAGTAGATCTCAATTCACAATTTGATCATATAGAGTCCGCAGATTTTTTTATAAATCCATCCCAAGGAATTGGCCCAGATTTATCAAATACTGGACTTTATGGACCTTCTATTTTCCCTTACACAAGCCTAGGCCTTGAAATTATTTTTACAAAGAATAATTGGAAAATATCATCAGGCTTGTTTGACTCAAATAGTAGAATAACTAGAAAATTGCATCCTGAACCAAACTATAAACTAAGTTTGGATGAAGGGGTTTTGTTTATCAGTGAATACTCCACCAAGCAGAGAAATATTGGAGTAACGCTCGGGAGTTGGCTATCCACACACGAAAATAATGATAAATATCCAATTGGCGAACCACCTATAGCTTTTGGAATAGGCTTAAATAAAATTAGTTCCGGTATCTATTCACATCTGTATTCGAATAATAAAAATATTGATTGGTATCTAAGAGTAGGATCTTCAAACTCAAATACTGAATTAATTTCAAAGTATGTTGGCGGAGGCATAATCTATAAATTAAAAGATACCTCTAGTTTTGGAGCATCTTTTGGAAGTGCCGGTTTCTCTAAATTATATAAATCAATCTTTGATTATAGAGTTCAAAATTCTAAACACCCATATGAACATGTAATCGAATTATCTTTTAAAACAATAGAAAGTAAATTTTCAACTCAACCAAACTTACAATATACCATTAATTCAAAAGGGTATAAGAATAGAAATTTACTTTTCTATGGGATTAGAGTTACAATAGAAATTTAGAATTGCAACTTAACCCCTAAGCTGGGGATAAATGGATACATAAATATTGGCTCTCTCTTTAATTCAACCCAAGAACTTCGTCTTAAAAAATCTGGTACACCTTCTGGATTAGGATCTACGGGGTAGATTACATATTTATAACTTTGCACATTTTGAAAGTTCAATGCATTAATAATATCTAAATATAGATCATATCTAATACTACCATTTGTACCACTATATTGCGCTCTTAAATCAATTCTATTGTAGGCTGGATAACGTTTTTGATTAACATTTTCAAGCTCTCCAAAATCAGGATTTAGTTGGATATTACCCGTTTCTGGATCCGAAATAAAGAATGAATCACCCTGCCATGTAAAATTCATCGGATCTAATCCTATAGGCTCCGTATACGGAAGACCAGTCCCAAATCTCCATGTCAAATTAAAACTCCAGGCATCAGAAGATTGAAAGTTTGAAATGAAATTCATTGTATGTCTCCTATCATAATCGAAAGGATAGCTAAACATATTACCATCAATTTCTTCTTTTCGCTCAGATCTTGCCCAGATATAAGAAAACCAACCGGACAATTTATTATTATATGAAGGATATTTTTGTATTAGTAATTCAATTCCTTCTGATCTACCAGTACCATTATTAACAGGGGTATCTGTTAATCGCCACTCACGTTGTAATTCGAAGTAATAATTTTGAGGATTTAACATCGTATTTCCTTTATTAGTGACAGGATTAAAGACATCCTCAATAACTAGTAAGTTTTGATAGCTACGTGTTATCAAATTTTGATATTCTTTAACATATCCCTCAACTTCAATTTGCCAGCTTTTTCCAATATTTTTTGTTATACCCATTACAACTTGTTGCGATTGTTCAGATTGTAGGGTATTGACATTATTAAACTTTGATACATTAAAAATGTTGTCTGGCTCTATCAATTTTTCAAATCCAGGGCTTTGAATATATGTTCCACCTCCAAATCTTATAGTCCAACCTCTAGCCGGTAATAATGATACTCCAAAGCGTGGCAGCAAATATGCTTCATTATTGATCCCATACTGGACATATCGCATCCCTGGCTGAATAAATAAGCGGTCTTTGAAGAGTTCTAAACGATAATTTGCATAAGCATAGTATCGATCTGTTTTCGCTCTAGAATTTAGTGTATCACCAAAGGCTTCAAGCATACTAGAAGCATACTCAAAAGTAGCGAACATAGCTTCACCCAAACTATTCAAGCCTAAATCAATATCCAGGTTATTAACCAACTGATCATACCCACCTCCTATCTCTAATTCATGTCGGGGTAGGGTAAAAAATAAGCGGGTCCCAGCCGTATATTTTTCAAAAGTATATTGCTGATCATAGTCAATCACGATGCTATCGGTGTCACTTACTGGGGATTCCCATAGGAACCCAGTTCCAGGCACAACACCTGGCCTAAAATCTCCTGCGATTCCGTTATCACCGGTATTTTTGTAATAATTAGAATACAAATGAGTCTGAAAAAAAGGTGCCGGACTATAAGTCCATCGTAGCCCCAAAGCTCGATTGGTGGAGGATTGATCTCCTGAGAAATTCTCCCGATCTGACTCTAATTCTCCAAACTGATCTTCACGTGCAATCCAATCAATCACATCATCACTTATTAGACCTGTAATAGACACCGTATGTCCCGTCCCTGGCCGTAGTTCAAGTTTTGCGGTTAGGTCAGTAAAATCAGGAAATGCAATATCATTTTGAGTAACCACTCGCTGTGCAAAGGTGTTGGCAAATGAATCAAAATAGGTCTTTCGGCCACTTACTATCCAAGAAGATTCCCAAAAAGGGAGCGCTCCCTTCATAGTTAATGCCGCTACGGTTGCATCCACTTCTACCTGAGTTTCCAATGCTTTGATAGGATTTCCCGTGGTCGTATTTATCACTAAAACCGAAGACAAACGATCCCCAAAACTCGCTGGAAAAGCGCCCGCATAAAAGTCCATATCTCTAATCACATTTGGATTAAACAAGCTACCCACCCCATTGGCCTGATACGGACTATAAATTTCAATATCGTCAAGTACAAATAAATTTTGATTAGCCTCACCACCTCGCACGATCAATTGAGAAGAATAATCACTGGTTGATGTAACACTGGGCACCACTTTAAGCAAATTAAATACATTCCCCTGTCCCCCAGCCAAAGTTTGAACTTGCGTTGAACTAATTCGTTGTACAGAGGTCAGGGTAGAGGTAGAATCTTGAAAACTACTGGCTTGTACTTGAATCTCCCCAAATTCAACCACCTCAGAATCCAAGAAAAGTCGCAGACGGTTAGGTACTTCTTCTGGAATCCTTATAGGCAGCCTTAGCTCTTCAAAACCAACATATCGCACAACCAATAAATAGGTGCCGGCAGGTATTCCCTCTAGCATAAAACGCCCATTCGCATCAGTAGAGGTTGCTTGAACACGCGAGTCCGGTGACAAGGGCGATGAACTAAGATTGGTTGATTCCAGATTTTGATTCTCTCTCGCCAGTTCAAACATAGACTCCGATACCTCAAAAACCTCTAAGGTAACACCTATAAGAGCTCCATTATCTTCTTTGGATTGGACCGATCCTTCCAATTCGAAATAAGTTATTGATTGGGCAACGAGCTGTTGGTTGTCGGTAAGAAGGGGGGCTAAAAAACCAAATATCGTAGCTAATATAAGTGAGGTAATGCTAATTCGTGAAATCATAAAGATGGGTAAGTAAACAAGTGTAATCGATGGGTAAAGTAGGAAAAGGAAACTACTTATCCACTAGCTTTATACTATTTTACCCTTTTTGATTCTGAGATTTGAAACGTAACGCTTCTGAAGTAATGCTGTGTTTGGTTTTACGACCCGAGACACGTTCTCGCCACATAGTAAATGACGTTCTTTTCATTTCGGAACGCATAATTTTTCGGACTTGTGCCTCTTTAATTCCAAATTGATGTTCAATGGCTTCAAAAGGAGTACGATCCTCCCATGCCATTTCTACAATTCGATCAATCTGATCTTGGCTAAACTCTTTTTGGGGTTTCATTGCAATTTAATTTCCATTGTTGTGTAAATGATGTAGCATAAAAATAACACTAGGGCATTTATTCTACCGATTATACTATTCATACGAGTAGGTTGTAGATACTTCATATAACAATTTGAATAAGCCTAGACAAAATTGTCAAATCTATTCATAACAGTACGACCACTTTAAAAACAATATTATCATATTCAAATGTAACTACGTTTATTGCCAAACGATTCCATTACTTGAATACCGACTAAGCACCCCCCTCCTTCCAATCAACAAAGAAAATGCTTTTTATCAATTAGTTGTGTTTAAGTTGAACTGAATTAATCACTTAAGGTAACCTATACCTATTGTATTCAACCCCCAAAGTAATAATTCTATCCAATCCATCACTTCATCTTATGGTAAGGTATCTATCAATAATTCTAACCATTCAATTTCTGATTTTTTCATTATCTAATTCAACGGGTGAAAGAATAGTAAGATGGATAGAAAAACAAAGAGGTAAAAGTAATAGAAAAGTGATACTTGGATCGAAAAAAAGTAAAACATCAAAAATAAACGATTTTACAACCTATTGTCTCTCTAATGTTTGGGGATTTAAAAGCTTGTTTACGGTAATTTAATGATATAAACATGTTAAATAAGGAATGAAAATGAGTTTGGCAACATTGTATTAATAACTATTTCACATAAAACAAAATATACCCACAATGAATATTTCGAAAATTATAAAAAGTGTCTTTGTATTAATGATAGCTTTAGGTCTAACAGCTAATGCACAGGCTCAATACGATAATATGAATAAGAAAGATATTGTTGATCTGGCTGTGGAGACAGAAGCACTTTCAACATTAGTAACCGCAGTTAAAGCAGCAGGTCTGGTTGAGACGCTAAAGAGTGAAGGACCATTTACCGTATTCGCTCCTACAAATGAAGCTTTTAATGCACTCCCTGAGGGAGTACTTGATATGCTTCTGAAGCCTGAAAATAAAGATAAACTTGTTGCTGTACTTACTTATCACGTTGTACCTGCAAAAGTGATGTCAGGCGATTTATCAGATGGTATGAAAGCTGAAACTGTGGAAGGCAGCGTGGCAACCATTACGATAACTGATGGTAAAGCTAAAGTGGATGGTGCTATAGTTGTTATGGCAGACATTATAGCTTCAAATGGTATGGTACATGTTATCGATCAAGTAATTTTACCACCAAGCATAAAGGAAGCTCTTTCTGCAGCAAATACTATGAAAGATGAAGCGAAAGGCGATTATTAATAAATCAGACTAATTTACTTTGAAAGCTGGCTTGTGAGAGTCGGCTTTTTTTATTTAACAAATCTTCAAGAATATCAAATTCGACTTTTTTATTCCGATGATCCAGTTTTATAATGTCTCAAGATTAGTTTCTGTGAATTCCCCATTGGTTCCCTTACCTATCAATATGATAAAAAGAGGGAATTTACCTTCTTCATCTGGGTTCTTCTTTACTATTCTCAAAGAGATATTCATACAGAAAGATGATTATTTGGAATTAAAGAACAAAATATTCTTGGGAAGTGATAAGGGATATAAATAGAAATAAAAAACCCTAACTTACTACTAAACAATAAGTTAGGGTTGTATAATGTGGGCCCAGAGGGACTTGAACCCCCGACCAATCGATTATGAGTCGACTGCTCTAACCAACTGAGCTATGGGCCCAAACTAGATAGACCAGAAAAATACGAAGCTTAGGCACTAGAAAAAAATATTTGTTACGAGATTTTCTAGTTACTTAAAAACTTGCGCAGGGACTAACCGTACTCAAACAACACGAATCCGAGACAACATGAACCCGAAAAAAAAAGCCTTTACCACTAGCACCAAAGAAAGCGCATAAAAACCACTTTTTACGACAGCATACCTTTATCAACCGGTCTATCTAGTACATGAATTCGGCCGTCGTGGTCCATAAACC
>ERZ802830.850-NODE-850-length-30018-cov-27.3694_pt1 | contig 30018 bp, 32 predicted proteins | sample MGYA00345654_ERZ802830 | MGnify/ENA primary metagenome ERZ802830 (study PRJEB30503, sample SAMEA104212375) | marine metagenome | biome: Westerlies Biome; feature: [SRF] surface water layer (ENVO:00010504) within the epipelagic zone...; material: water... | reverse complement strand
GAGTTAGTTAGCCATGTTCATCTTCCTGTTCAAAGCGGTTCAGATAAAATTTTAAAGCTTATGCGAAGAAGGTATGATTCAGAAAAGTATTTATCACTCATTGATAGAATTAGGAGTATTAGACCTGATATGAGCTTTTCCTCTGACTTTATTGTTGGATTTCCTGGAGAAACCAAAGATGACTTTCAAGAAACTATTAACATCATTAATGCAGTTAAGTTTGATGAGTCATATAGTTTTATATATAGCCCTAGACCAAATACAACAGCTGCTGAAATGCCAGATGATGTCTCGCTTGAAGAAAAAAAAGACCGCCTAGATATCTTGCAATCACGACTTAATCAATTATCCTTTGGTTTTAGTCGCAAAAAGGTAGGCACAATCCAAAGTTGTTTAATTTATGGCCAATCTAGAAGAGATCCTGGCCAACTTCAAGGAAGAACTATTTGTAATAGGATAGTAAATTTTAAATCTAATAATATGGATTTAGTTGGTAACTTCGTTAACATTCAAATTCAAGAGGCATTAACAAACAGCCTCAGAGGTAATATAGAAAATTAATGTCTAAAGATTCGTCTCTTGCTAATTTAGAACTTAATCCCAATGATGCTGATGTTTTAATTAGGTTCGTTGGCGAACTAAATAAAAATATTAAGCTGGTAGAGAAAAACTTTAATGTAAAAATTTTTCAGAATGGAAACAAAATTAGTATCTCAGGAGATGAAAAAAATATAAAAAAAGCCTCAAATGCTTTAATAGATTTATATGCATCAACCTCAAATGGAATGGAGCTTTCAAGGGAAAAAATTCAAATGGTTATGAATAACAACGAAGACCTAAACGCTGTTTCAGCATCTTCAGAAAATATTAAGGAATATGTTATTAAAACTCCGAAAAAAACTGTTAAACCGCGCGGTAAAAATCAAAATAATTATTTGAGTAATATGAATAATTATGAAGTTAATTTTGGAGTAGGACCAGCCGGCACTGGAAAAACTTATCTAGCTGTTGCAAAAGCTGTTGAGATGCTTGTAAATGAAAGTGTAAAGAAAATTATACTTATACGCCCTGCTGTTGAGGCTGGGGAAAAGTTAGGGTTTTTGCCTGGAGATTTATCGCAAAAGGTCGATCCTTATTTAAGACCTTTATATGATGCTTTATATGAAATGCTAGGATTTGAACAAGTAGTGCGGTTGCTTGAAAAAGAAATTCTTGAGGTTGCCCCGCTTGCATATTTGAGAGGCAGAACTTTAAATAATGCTTTTATAATAATGGATGAAAGTCAGAATACGTCTGTTGATCAAATGAAAATGTTTCTAACAAGGATGGGCTTTGGCTCATTCGCAATAATTAACGGTGATATGACCCAAATTGATCTCCCAAAAAATATTGAATCTGGACTTGGTCACGCTTTAAAGGTGTTGGATGGACTTGAGGATATTGGGTTTACAGTTTTTAATTCAAAAGATGTTGTTAGGCACCCATTGGTTAGGAAGATTGTAGACGCATATGATCAATTCGATCAGCAAAAAAATTGAGACTGAATATTCTAAGTAACAATATCTATGATCTCCCTAAAAAGCTAGAGAGGAATTTAGATTTGATGGCCGATCATATTTTGGTTGACCAAAAAAAGGATGGGCTAACAGTAAACCTTAAGTTTGTTTCTAGCAAAGAAATGAAGAAGCTAAATAAAGATTTTAGAGACAAAAACGTAGACACAAATGTTTTATCATTTCCTGCTAGCGATGATGTTCAAAAAATTTCAGGTGAACTGGGCGATATTGCTATGAGTATTCCGTATATAAAAACTGAGTCACAGAACTTGAATAGAGACGAAGAGGATCATATGATGCACCTATTAGCTCATGGGATCCTTCATTTATTAAATTTTGATCACAAAGAAAACTTTGATGCCAACATAATGGAGGCACAAGAGATTAAATATTTAGAGAATTTTAAAATAGATAACCCATACCTTATATGATGAATCAAGATACTGACCAGGACCAACCTCCGTCGAGCCTTTTTAACAAAATAAAACGCTTTTTTACCATTAAACCATCTAGCCTAGATGATGTGTCTGTTTTACTTGAAGATGCACTTAGCGCAAGGCTAATAGATAAAGAAGCTCAATTTATAGCAGAAAGAGCAATTAGATTAGGGGATACTGCCGTAAAGGAGATAATGGTGCCTAGGGTAGAAATGGTCATTTTGGCACCTGATGAGGATACAGAGGGCATGATTGCAAGAATTATTGATTCGGGTCACTCTAGATATCCTGTACTTGGTCCAGCTAAAAACGAAGTTCAGGGCATTTTGCTGGCTAAAGACCTACTACCCATTATAAATAAAGATCTAGAGGACTTTAACCTTAAAAACCTTATTCGAGATATTAAAGTTGTCCCAGAATCCAAAAAAGCTGATTCGCTTTTAGAAGAATTTAAGAAAGATAAATCTCATATGGCACTTGTTATGGACGAGTATGGAACTATCTCTGGCCTAGTAACAATTGAGGATATTTTAGAGGAGCTTGTTGGAGAAATTGAAGATGAGCACGATTCCGATGATGAAGACTTAATTCAGGTAAGTGAAAATGAGTATATTGCTGATGCAACACTAGAGCTTTCTGAATTTGAGCAAAAATTTAATAAGAATTTTAATGGAATGGATGCTGAAACCTTGGCAGGACTATTCATTAATAAATTAGGATTTCTTCCGAAAGTCGGTGATAAAATTGAATTAGATAATATGATTCTTGCTGTTACAGCTGCTGACAAAAGAAAAATTAAAAAAATTGGCATTACCATTAAAACAAATACTTAAATCCCCTCTTTTAAATTATTTATTTCTAGGATTAATTGGCGCAATATCAACACTTGCATTTAGCCCATTTGATATTAAACCAATCATCTTTATTACCCTTTCAGTACTAATATATAGCGTCATAAGCGCTAAGGATTTTACCCAAGCATTAAAGAGATCACTTTCTTGGGGAACTGGATATTGGATAGCTGGAACTGGTTGGCTAATAGTTAGTATTTACTATTATGGAAACACAAGCATATCAATTTCTATTTTAATAATTGCGCTAATGGGTGTTCTTCTTTCGACGGTATTTATTGGTCCTATTTCGTTTATAAAACTGCTAAATCTCAATGACAACATTTTCTTTAAAAGTCTAGCTATTACTAGCTTATTAACCTTGCTTGAGTTATCAAGATTTATATTTTTAGGTGGATTCCCTTGGCTCTTACCAGGATTGGTTTTTATTGATACTTTTGTAAAATTTGTAATACCAATTGTAGGTGTTTACGGTGCCTCATTCCTGGCTTATTTCTTGTGTTCATTTATTGCTCTATCTGCATTTTATAAAAAAAGATTGTTTTTTATGACAAGCCTTTTTTGCTTATTACTTTTTTTACCCTATCAAAATACTCAACAAGAGGTTACAAATGAAAGCTTGAATTTATCAATTATTCAGCCTTCACTTAATCCCTTTACAAAGTTTGAACAGGGAGCTGAAATAATTATTGAAGATAGGTTGATCAATCTAACAAAAAATAATCTTGAAGCAGATCTAATCATATGGCCTGAAGCACCCCTGCCATATTTAAATACTAGTTTGCAAATGACTGCTTTGCTAAAAAAATTGGATAATTCTCCTTATATTTTGTCTGGAGCGTGGGAATATAAAGAAAATGGATTGAATAACATAATGACCATTCTTGGGACTAATCAAACCTATTCGAAGAGACATCTTGTTCCTTTTGGTGAATATGTACCTTTTGAGGGAATTTTAAGAGGTTTAATAGAGTTTTTTGATTTACCTATGTCATCCGTTCAAGAGGGTAGTCCAAACCAAGGCTTTTTTATGATAAACGACTTAAAAGTACTTGGTATGATCTGCTTTGATATAGCTTTTCCATTAAGTTATATAAATGAGGTTAGAGATGCTGATTTTATAATCAACATTAGCAATGATACTTGGTTTGGCAACTCGTATGGCCCCTATCAACACTTACAAATTGTTCGACTCAGAGCTTTAGAAGCAAATAAGTGGATTGGAAGAGGTACTTCTGATGGAATATCAACAATTGTTGATAATAAAGGAACTATTGTTTCTATATTATCTAAAGGTAACTTAGGCTCATTGGAGGGAAAGATATATAAAACCAACGAATCAACTTTCTTTTACTCTTTTGGATACATAATAATCCCTTTAATATCAATGTTTGTTATGATGTTAGTTATCATATTAAGATTAAAGCAATGAAAAATTTTATCCTAATAATCTTCTCAATAGTTTCAGTTTCTTCATATGCTGATTACTCAATTGAGATTAGTATTTCAGAGCAAAGATTATACTTAACTCATAATGAGGTACTTATAAGAAGTTACCCAATATCTAGTTCAGCTTTTGGAGAAGGGCAAATTGAAAATTCCTTGATGACACCCCTTGGGAAACACGAAATCCAGACGAAAATAGGAACAAATGTTGATAAATATCATTTTTTTGTAAGTCGTCAACATATTCCTCAAGCTGCTGAGGTAATTCATGAAGCTATTGATTCCGAAGATGATTTCATTACCACCCGAATAATGTGGCTTACAGGATTAACCGAAGGATTTAATAAGGGTAGTAATGTAGACTCTTATGATAGATATATCTACATACATGGTACTCATGAAGAGGGTTTAATTGGAAAAAAGGCCTCACATGGGTGTATAAGAATGCTAAATCAAGATGTTTTAGAGCTTTTTAACATGATACCAGCCAAAACCGCTGTAAACATCTATTTATAAGCTTTTAAGACCTATACTCCGCCCATATTTGCATTTTTGAAGCTCAATAACTCTGCTCTTTCATCCAATCCTGGAGCTTCTCCAAATGTACCTGATATTTCTGATAATTTCTTTAATAAAGGCGCTGGTTTCCAAAATTCTTCATCTAATTCAGAAAAAGCACTCATTTTATTGATCACTTCCTCTAAACCGAGCTGATTTGCATAGAACATAGGTCCGCCTCTCCATATTGGGAAGCCATATCCATTGATATATACTATATCCATATCCCCTGATCTTTGAGCAACGCCCTCTTCTAAAATTCTTGCGCCTTCATTTACTAAGGCTAAAATACATCTATCTATGATTTCCTGATCAGATATCTCTCTTCTTTCTATATTATTTTTATTTGAGATCTCTTTATAAATTTCTTCGTTTTCCGGCGCAGGATTTGGAGCTCTTGAGCCTTCAGAATAGTTATAAAATCCTTTAGAATTTTTTTGCCCAAATCTATCTCGTTCACATAATTCATCTGAAATTTTGTTAGCAAGAGGGGTTTCAATATCTGCTAATTTTCTTGCTCTCCATCCCAAGTCTAAACCCACTAGATCTAACATCCTGAATGGACCCATACTCATACCAAAAGATTCTAATGCGCTATCTACTTGATTTGGTAATGCTCCTTCAAGCAATAACATATTTGCCTGGTGTGTATATCCGGCAAGCATTCTATTTCCAATGAATCCTGGAGCATTGAGTGAAACAACTGCTGCTTTCTTCATTTTCTTACCTAAAGACATAACTGTTGCCATTGTCTCATCAGATGAATCTTTTCCTCTGACAACTTCAAGCAATCGCATAACATTAGCAGGACTAAAAAAGTGAGTACCCACTACCTTTCCAGGTCTATTAGTAACTGATGCTATAGCATCTATATCTAAGCCTGATGTATTAGATGCAAGTATGGCATCGCCTTTAGTAACCTCATCTAAAGTTTTAAAAATTTCCTGTTTTAGATCTAGGTTTTCATAGACTGCTTCCACTGCAATGTCCACATCAGAAAGATCATCATACGAAAGGGTAGGAGTGATTAAACCCATAACCATTTCTTTTTGCTCTTGAGACATTCTGCCTCGATCAACCATCATTTGGTAATTTTTTTCTATTACACTCATTCCCCTTTCTAAATTCTTTTCATCTTGATCAAGAATTAATACAGGAATTCCTGCATTTGCTAGATTCATTGCTATACCACCGCCCATTGTTCCTGAACCAATAATTCCAGCTTTCTTGATTGGCATTAGAGGAGTTTCTTTTGGTATATCAGCAATTTTTGAAGCTGCTCGTTCTCCAAAGAAAATATGAATCATAGCCTCACGTTGAGGATTCATTAAACATTCAAGAAAATAATCAGATTCTTTTTTCATGCCAATATCAAAATCATCCTCATTAATTGCTGCTTCTACACAAGCTATAATTTGGCCAGGTGCAAATTGACCTCTTCTAGTTTTAGCGGCCAGCGCTTTAGCTTCAGCTAAGACATTTTCTGCGCCTCTTGCTTCAAGCACCTTTTCATTTTTATCCCTTACTTTTGGATGTTCACTTAAGCCAATTTTTTCCTGAAGAAATGCAATTGCATCTTCAATCAAAGAATTTTCAGAAATTGCGTCTATGATGCCTTGTTCAAGTGCTTTCTTAGCAGTTAGGGGAGTACCAGCGAGCATCATTTTTAGCGCCTGAGATGGTCCAATAAGCCTTGGAAGCCTTTGCGTACCGCCTGCACCAGGCAAAAGGCCTAAATTTACCTCTGGAAGCCCAACAATCGCCTGATTTGTTCCCATTCTGTAATTACAGACTAGTGCAGTTTCTAAACCACCACCAAGAGCAGCTCCATTAATTGCTGCTAAGACTGGTTTATTGCTAAATTCTATCTCACGAAGTGCTGCATGAAGGTCTGGACCATCATAGCTTTTACCAAATTCAGAAATATCAGCACCCGCAATAAATGATCTACCAGCGCCAGTTAAAATAATACCTTCAATTGACTCGTCAGCATTTGCTTTAGCTATAGACTCTGACAGTCCAGCTCTAACCCCACTACTTAAGGGGTTTACGGGGGGGTTATCAACTTCAAGAATAGCTATATTTCCATTAATACTATAATTTACTTTACCTTTTAATTCGTTTGTCATATTTTTTTCAGAGTTAAATTTTTCAATTGGAAATTATATATTCTTTTAGCCGAACAGACCTTATTTTGTTATTTTTAATCATAAATCCTTACAAATATTAATTTAAATTATATATAAAAATAATTAAAATATATTTATCATTTATATTGATATTTAAATATAAGTCATTATAATAGTTGGACCAACATCTCTCCCCCCTATGAATTGTTGGTAATCTCTGGAATGGTGGAGGGCGCAAGTCCTCCACGTTTTTTTAAGGAAAAGGTTTTAATTATGAAAAGAAAAATAGTGGATAAATTCGAGTTAGCAGTATTAGTTTCAATATTCATATCTTCTGTTTACGCCATTTCACCAGTAGTGTAATATCACAGGAATGAAAACATTCCTTCTACTTGCTTTATCAGTTTTTACAACATCAATCTTTGCTTGCTCTGATATTCTAGATAGCAATCTGCGTCTCTTGGATTCGGATGATGAGCAAAATCTATGTGAATATTCAGGAAATGTTATTTTGGTTGTAAATGTTGCAAGTAGGTGCGGGTACACTCCTCAATATGCTGGCTTACAAAGACTTTATACTAAATTTAAAGATGATGGGTTGATGGTCATAGGTATTCCATCAAGAGATTTCTTCCAAGAATATTCTGCTGAATCTAAAGTAGCAGAATTTTGCAGCACTGAATATGGTGTAGAGTTTCCAATGTTTGCAACTGCAAAAGTTAAAGGAAAAAAGGCCCATCCTTTTTATAAGAAGCTAATAGCTGCATCTGGCAAAGAGCCTAAATGGAATTTTGCTAAATATTTGATTGGCAGAGATGGTGAGGTGATCGAGCATTACAAGTCTAGTGTTACGCCAGAATCAGAAAGATTGGTCTCAGCAATTCAAGCTGTACTTTAATTCCTTCCAATAATTAATTTACTTGGTCTGCAATTTGCAAATATTCCGTTGTCTAATACACCCGGTATTAAATTAAGTCTTTGTTCTAAAATCTCAGGCTTATCAATTTTTATATCAGCAATATCTAGAATTTGATTGCCTTGGTCAGTTATAAAATCAGCCCTCAAAATTGGTGTCCCACCAAGTTTAACAACTTCTCTAGCAACGTAACTTCTACTCTTTATCATTACCTCTATTGGTAAGGGGAAATTACCCAAGGCCTTTACCAACTTCGATTCATCCACTATGCATACAAATTCGTTAGACGCAGAAGCTACGATTTTTTCTCTGGTGTGAGCGCCACCTCCTCCTTTAATTAGATTATTTGATGGATCGACTTCATCAGCTCCATCAATGTAAACCAAAATCTCATTTACATCATTTAACTCAAATACTTCAATATCGTGCGCTTCTAATAGCTGCGAAGATGCTTCTGAGCTAGAGACTGCTCCTTTAAAAAGTTGTTTAATTTTTGCAAGCTCTTCAATAAAGAAGTTAACAGTAGATCCTGTACCAACTCCAATGATCGAATCCATATTGATTTTAGGTTTTATGTATTCGATAGCTTCTAGTGAAGCATTTAATTTTGCGTTGCTCATTATGGGTATAATACTTAAATTATTATGCGACTTAAAATAAAAAAATCAGGCTCATTCAAATTCTCCAAAAAGTACTTGGATTTAATTGCTAAGACGAAAGTATATGATGTTGCTGAAAAAACCCCAATAAGCTTTGCTGGAAATCTTTCTAGTAAGTTAAAAAATGACGTGTATCTAAAACGTGAGGATATGCAGCCAATATTTTCATTCAAAATTAGGGGAGCTTATAATAAAATTGCAAATTTAACTCCTCAACAACAAAAAAGAGGAGTTTTAACTGCTTCTGCAGGAAATCATGCTCAGGGTGTTGCTAATGCCTGCAAAAAATTAAAGATTCCTTGTTTGATAGTTATGCCCGTTACTACTCCTGAAATTAAAGTGAAATCTGTAAGAAGGTTTGGCTCCAAAGTATTGCTTCATGGAGATAACTTTGATCAGGCGTCTAAAAAAGCTATACAGATGGCAAAAGAAAAAAAACTTGAATTCATAGAAGCTTTTGACGACCCCATGACTATTGCAGGGCAGGGCACAGTTGGAAAAGAGATCTTTGAAGAAGATAATAAATTAGACGTGATTTTTGTTCCAGTTGGAGGCGGGGGTCTTTTAGCAGGGGTTAGTGCCTGGGCTGCACAGACTCAATCTAAGACAAAAGTTTATGGAGTGGAGGTTGAAGATTCAGCCTGCCTAGCTGAAGCAGTTAAAGCAGATAAAAGAGTGCGCTTAAGGGAAGTTGGTCTTTTTGCAGATGGTGTTGCAGTTGAGCGGATTGGCAAAAATAACTTTGATGTTATTAGGGAATGTGTTGATGGTGTAATCACTGTAAGCATCGATGAGTTATGTGCTGCAGTAAAAGATATTTTTGAGGATACAAGAGTATTATCTGAGCCAGCCGGCGCTCTCGCTTTGGCTGGACTGAAAAAATACGCATCAAAAATTTCTAATAAACGATTACTTGCAATTAGCAGTGGAGCAAATGTAAATTTTGAAAGGCTGAGCTACATTGTAGAAAGATCTGAAGTTGGAGAAAATAGAGAAAAACTTTTGAGCATAAAAATTCCTGAAAAACCTGGAAGTTTCCTAAAACTTTGTAAAGTCTTTGGCCGATCACAGATTACTGAGTTTAATTATAGATTTGCAAATAAATTAGATGCACATGTTCTTGTAGGTATTAAAACGGAGAACGAAGCTGCATTTAGAAAAATTAAAAGTAAACTTTCTAAGAGTAAATTTAAATTCTCTGATTTAACAAAAAATCAAATTTCTAACGACCATCTACGTCACATGGTTGGCGGACATAAGAGTGTTATTTCAGAAAAGGATTCTGAGCGATTATACAGATGTCAATTTCCAGTCAGGCCAGGAGCCTTGGTTAACTTCTTAGAGGATTTTGGTTCTAAGTGGAATATTTCTTTATTTCACTATCGAAATTTGGGAGCAGCATTTGCAAATGTTCTGATTGGCATTGAGGATAAAAATCAATCAAATCAGTCTTTGGAACAACATCTCAAATCTCTTGATTATAGTTTTGTAGAAGAAACAGATAATAATGCATACAAAGAGTTCCTCAGATAATGATCAAAGAATTTGAAATTTTTATCCCTGAAGAAAAAATTGAGCTACTAAATCAAAAGATTGACTTAACCAGGTGGCCCGACGAGATTAATGATGACCGATGGACTTTGGGTGCAAGCAAACCTTATATTCAAGAAGCGGTTAACACGTGGAGGAATAGTTTTGATTGGAGAAAGCATGAGCTCAAATTAAATGAAGCTGGTAGTTTTAAATATAAAACTAATTCTGGTTTAGAACTTCATTATTTGCATAGAAAATCAAATTCAAAAAATGCAATTCCACTATTACTTACTCACGGGTGGCCGGGCAGTGTACAAGAGTTTCTTAAAATCATCCCGGCATTAATACAAGGCAAGGATGGTATTGAATTTGACGTCGTTTGCCCATCTATTCCGGGGTATGGTTTTTCTGATAAGCCCACTGCGCTAGGAATGAATGCTGAAGAGGTAGCAAAGCTGGAAAATGAGTTAATGCTTGCCTTAGGATATGGTCGATATATTGCCCAGGGCGGTGATTGGGGTTCAATGATAACAAAGTGGATTGCGGAACTTTTTCCTGAAAACTGTATAGGCATCCACTTGAATCTAGTTATAGCATTTCCACCGGATGGTGAGGATCCAATGAATGGAGTTGCTCCAGAAGAGATTGAAGGGATGAAAAATATCGAAAAATATCAAGCTACCGGATATGGTTATTTTGCAATTCAAAGCACAAAACCCCAAACGGTTGGCTATGGTTTAAATGACTCACCCGTTGGCTTAGCTGCCTGGATCATTGAAAAATTTCATGGCTGGACTTCAGAAGACACAGATAAACTTGTTGTCTCGTTAGATGAAATTCTAGCAATCGTATCTCTATATTGGCATACAGAATCCATCACATCTTCTGCAAGATTTTATTATGAGAATGGTCCTCTAGGATTCACATTTAACCCAGTATCTCAGCCAATGGCTGGAGCAATTTTTGAAAATGAAATTGCTAGACCGCCAAGAGTCTGGGCAGAAAAAATTTATAATGTTGTTCAATGGAATCAATATCCAGGCGGACATTTTGCAGCATTAGAAAGCCCTGAGATTCTTGCTGATGATATTTTTAGCTTTGCAGCTAAATTAAAATTTTAAAAAAGAAATTTTTAATTAAGAAAATTCCTCAATTTTTTTCTCAGAAAATACAATATCCAACTTTATATCATGTGCTTCGTTTATGGCTTCATTGATAAATTGAAAATCGTAAATCAAACCGATAATCAGAGGCCTGTTTTTATTTTGCAAAATAGGCATTAACAGCCTGTCATAATAGCCCCCACCATGCCCCAATCTATAACCATTAGAATCTATTCCAACTGTTGGAACAATTATTACTTTGTGCATCATTGGAGCAATTTCATTTCCATCTGACGGTTCAAATATATTGAATTTATTTTTGTTGAGCCTTTCTGAATTCTTAGGCTCAATAAATTTCATTGATTGATTAGGCCCAATTACTGGGTAGGTGGTAATACGATTTAATTCCCTCCTATTATTATTTAAGTTCTTCATATCTACTTCATTGTTTGAAGCAAAATAACTACCTAATGTTTTGACATCTGTTAGAGCCAATTTTTCATCGGCAATTTTTATTATTTGTGAGGATAGGTTGACTACCTCTGATGAACTTAAAGCGTTTCTTGCTTCAAGAATAGATTGTCTGTATTTTGTTTTCACATCAGCGTTAACTAAAAACCAATTCACCGCTACCCATCGTTACCTGAACCGAAAGGTCAGGTGGCGAAGCTCTTACTGCATCAGGCTTCCCTCAATGGTAATGCACAACAGCAGCAGTGGAAAATCACCTTTAAATATATTATCGGTTCAAAGAATCTCGATAAGTTGGCGAATGAACCAGTCAAAAGTGATTATAGATCATTTGGATGAGACTCAGAAGTCTTAACTTAAAGCTTTTTCTATCTGAATTGACAGTTTTTCAATTGCAGCTTCAGTCTTTGGATTAATAGCGGTTGCTGAGGGTTGTGTCATTTGTTTGAATGCTAAATTAAGGCTTGCAAGAATGAGAGCATTAGATTTATCAGGTATTGATTCAATATCATTATTTAAGAGTTCTGCAGCAGCTTCTAATCCTGGCTTATCTTCAGGAGGGCATGCAATAGAAATACTTTTGCCCATAATATTTAATGATAAAACTTCTTTATTGGTCATACGATTTAATTTTTTTATTTAATTTCACATTTGCTTTTTCAAGCTTTTTTATTATATTTGCTTGATCAAGCTTATGTTTCTTCCATTCCCGTTCTTTTTTTATGTAAGCATCAATAATACCTTTTTGCTCAACAAACCTCTTTAATAACTTTTCAGTGTTTTTAATCAAGCTTTCGATAGGTTTTTTTGAACTCTCACTCATATGAATATACTAAGTTTAAGTCTTAGTATGTAAATAGGGAAGTTTGAAAAAGAAAAGAGTAGAATGAGCACATGAATAGTCGATACACAGAAAGAAGAGGCAAACTTGGGTCTATACTACCCGAGAATACAGCAGTTGTTATTGCAGGAGCCTCCACTCAGTACAGAAACGCAGATTCATCTCATGCTTTTAGACAAGATAGTAATTTTTGGTATTTATCAGGTTTCAACGAGCCTGAATCAACATTGGTGCTTTTAATAAATGAAAATAATGCAGTGCAGTCAATAGCTTTTGTTCCTGAAAAAGATGAATTAAAAGAAATTTGGGATGGATATAGAGCTGGACCTGAAGGCGCAATGAAAGATCATAACTTTGATCTTGCCTACAACAACACAGAAATTAATGATAGATTGCCAGATCTATTAGCTGGTCGAAATCAGGTTTTTTATCCTGTTGGCAAGAGTCAGTCGCTGGATGCAAATGTGATTGAATGGATTAAAACAGCTAAATCGAAAGATAGACATAGTTCAACAATCGATATTGCTGATGCATCCTCAAAAGTAGGCAATCAAAGATTAATAAAAGATACCGATGAAATTGAAACAATGAAAAAAGCATGCATGATTTCTGCGGAAGCGCATGTTGAAGCAATGAAATTTGTACAGCCAGGCATGACAGAGCAAGAAATGGAAGCTTTTTACCAGTACCAATTTGCAAAAAGAGGTGGACGTTTTTCTGCTTATACACCCATAATTGCTGGTGGTGAAAATGCTTGTGTTCTGCACTACATTGAAAATTCAAAACCTCTCAAAGATGGTGACTTGCTTTTGGTTGATGCAGGTTGTGAATTTGAACTATATGCGTCTGACATTACAAGAACCTATCCCATTAATGGAAAATTTAGCTCTGCACAACTTGCCATTTATGAGATTGTCTTGGAGGCGCAAGTGAAAAGTATTGAAGCAATTTCAACCAAAAATAATGTGATGGACGCACAAATTGTTTCTGAAAAAATCATCACTCAAGGATTGATTGACCTTGGAATATTAAATGGTTCAATGGAAGATTTGCATGCTGCAGGAGCCTTTAAAGCTTTCTATATGCATAAAATCGGACATTGGCTTGGGATAGATGTCCACGATGCTGGGGACTATATGGAAGATGGTGAGTTTATGAAGTTTAAACCTGGCATGATTACAACAGTCGAACCAGGCATATACATTTCCTCATCTGCTGATGTTGATGAAAAATGGAAGGGCATAGGAATTAGAATCGAAGATGATATTTTGGTTACAGCCAATGGTAATGAAAATCTTACTGATTTAGTGCCTTCTGATCCAAAAGAAATCGAAGCATTAATGGCATAACCTGGTTATGACTCAATCTGTAATCATCTCAGGTGGTGGAATTGTAGGATCTTTTCTTGGTCTAGAGCTCGCAGCTCGTAATATACCCTTTAAAATAATTGAAAAGAAAGACTTTGAGATTTCTCATACTGACCATATTAGAACTTTGACTTTAAATTTGATTGGTTGTGAGAGACTTGAACAGCTCGAAGTAGATGCAGCATCAGCATCAATCCAAACAATGAAGGTCTTGGATGGTTCTGGATCCGGCAAACTATCTTTTCATTCTGATGATGCTGACTTAGATTACTTGGCGAGGGTTTTTAGTTTTAATGATTTGCGAGATGTTTTAGTTAAAAAAGTTAAAGATTCGATGATTGTTGGTGAAGAAATAGTATCTTATGATGCGAGCAAGTCTGGTATCCGAGCCAACTTAAGCGGCGGTTCAACTTTAGAGAGCAATCTTCTGGTTATTGCTGAGGGTAGAAATTCTACTTTTGCAAAATCCATTGGATCAGAGACCTTCAAAAAAGACTATCAACAAATTGCTCAAACATTTCTTGTTGAAATTCCTGAATATAAAAATGAAGAAGCAATTCAAGTTTTTTATGAAAAAGAAATTTTTGCTTTAATGCCATATAAAAGTGACTCTTCTGCTGGCCAGTTTTCAGTTGTTTGGTCAATGCCAAAAGACTTCGCTAAAGAGATAACTGCAAATAATATTTCCACACATCTGCAAAAGTTTGAGAAAAAATTGTCATGCCAAATAAAGGTTGTCAGTGATTTACTTTCATTCCCACTATCTGCTCATCATTTAGATGAGTATTGTAATCAGGGTGTGTGTGTTATTGCGGATGCTGCTCATTCCATCCATCCTCTAGCGGGACAGGGCATAAATTTAGGCATTTCAGATGCGATGATCCTTGCCGAAGAAATTGAAAGAGGCATTAATTCAGATCAAGAAATTGGTAACTTAGCATTTTTAAAAAAATACGAGTTAAGAAGAAAAACTTTTAATACTACAATGATTAAAGGTGTTGATTTTCTTTTTCATATCTTTCAGCAAGAAAATCCCTATCTCAGGTTACTTCGAAGTGCGGGTTTAACAGCAGTCAACAAGACAGGCTTTTTAAAGAAAAATTTCATTCGACATGCATCTGGTATGCATAAAATTTAGCTATTTTATTTTTTGTTCCAATAGGAAATATCTAATTTTTTAAATAATTCAATTACTTCATGTATGGGCAAGCCTACTATATTTGAGTAACTTCCATTTATCTTTTTTACAAAAGCTGAGCCATAACCTTGTATTCCATAACCCCCCGCTTTGTCAAAGGGCTCATTAGTTTCACAGTATTTTAAGCAATCATCTTGAACTAATTTTGTAAATTCAACACTTGATTCAACACTTATAGTATGGAAATTTGCTTGGTTGGATGAGATTACTCCAATAGTTACTCCGGTAATTACTGAATGAGTCTTCCCTGATAATTGCATGAGCATACTGATTGCATCGGATTCCGATGCCGGTTTCCCAAAAATTTTACCCTCAAAAACTACAATAGTGTCTGCCGTCAAAACTGGGAAAGCAGACTTTTCCTCCGCAATAACTTTGCGAACACCCTCCTGACATTTTAAGACTGACAGGGCTCTCACATTTTCTTGAGGAGATTGATTACTATCCATGCTCTCATCAACCTCAATATCTATGATTTCATGCTCCACACCAATTTGACTTAAAAGTTCAGTTCTTCGAGGTGATTTGGAGGCTAGGTATATCATCTATTACAATTTTAACAGGAGTACATTATGACCAATCAAAATAAAAGAGTAATTTTAGTTACGGGAGCCAGCAGAGGAGTTGGTAAAGGTATTGCTGAAGGAATAGCAAGAAGAGGAGACACCATCATTTGTGCCGCAAGGAGCCAAGCAAAAGGATTGACCGTTCAACAGTTTGGGTTTGAGATTCAAAGTAGTCTTGATGCTACAGTTGAAAAAATTGAAGCAAAGGGTGCTAATGGCATTTCTTATTCTATAGATTTAAATAATCCAAAAGAAATACTAGAACTGTCTGAATATATAAAGAAAGAATTTGGTCAGCTAGATTTGCTGATTCACTCTGCCTGTCAAATTCATGATGACTTAGTTCAACCAAAACCCTATTGGGAGAAATCTGTTGATCTTTGGTCAGTTATGGACGTTGGCCTGAAATCTAATTATCTTTTATCACATGCATTGACTCCTTTGATGATTGAAAGCAAGGGTAAGTTGATAGTTCAAATTTCATCTCATGGTGCTATGTGCTATATGCATGGGCCCATTTATGGAGCACAAAAAGCTGGCATAGATAAAATGGCTTTTGACATGGCCTATGACCTTAAGCCACATGATATTTGTTCATTATCTTTATGGTCTGGAATAGTGAAAGATGAGAAAACACAGAAGGTGAGCGAAATGCATGGTGAGCAATATGCGGAGTTTCTGAAGGGCGCTGCCAGTCAAGAATATGCGGGATTAGTTATTAATGAGATATATGATGATCCAAAAATTATGAACTTATCGGGAAAAACACTGTTGGCTGCAGAAGTTGGTAACCAATATGGAGTTGAAGATATAGATGGGTGCACTCCGAAGAGCGATAGAGAAACTCTAGGTGGGCCTAGGGATTTTGCAGAAGCTGTAATTTATTGATTAAACTTTTTCGCCGCGAGATCTCATATCTTTGAGAACTTCATCGATGCCTTTTTTGTCAATTATGCGCATGCCCTTGGTAGAAAGCTTAAGAGTTACAAATCTATTTTCAGATTCAACCCAAAATTTATGAGTATGAAGGTTAGGAAAGAACTTCCTTTTCACTCGATTATTCGCATGGGAGACGTGATTGCCACTTTGTGGCATCTTCCCTGTTACTTGACATACTTTACTCATAGAAACGCGATTTTATAGGACATAGAGAGTCTTAGCAAGATAGAATTAACAAGAATGAAAAATTTATTTTTACTTAGGCATGCCAAATCTAGTTGGGACAATGCAGCATTAGGAGATTTTGATCGCCCTTTATCTAAAAGAGGAATATCCAATGCAATTCAATTGTCTGAATACATACAAAAACATAGTATTTCATTTGATCTGGTCTTATCTAGTCCTAGCGAAAGAACGCAATCAACTCTTGATCTAGTGTTGAACCCTTTTGATCCTATTCCAACAACTAGCTTAAAAGAATCCATTTATCATGCATCGCCATCAAACCTGTCCCAGTTAATAAAAGAGCTAGACGATGAGATAAACAATTTACTGATTATCGGACATAATCCCGGACTGCATATTCTCACAGAAACATTAACCAATGAATCCATTGTGAAATTCCCAACCTGTGCTTTTGCAAAAATTACTAATTTTAATCATTGGAAAGATATAGATGCTGGTATATTAAATCTCGAATCATTAATTACTCCGAAGGAACTCAAACATGATTGATTTAAAAGTAAAAATTCTAAACCCGCTCATTGGCGATTCCATTCCATTACCAGAATACTCTACAGAAGGCTCGGCAGGTCTGGATTTGAGGGCGTGTGTTGAGGAAAGTTTTACTTTGAAGCCTCAAGAGTGTCAGTTGATCCCATTGGGTTTTTCTATTTATATCGAAGATCCAGCTCTATCAGCTCTGGTTATCCCAAGATCTGGCTTAGGCTCAAAACATGGAATTGTGATGGGAAATTTAGTTGGCTTAATTGACTCCGATTATCAGGGCGAGCTTAAAGTGCCTCTTTGGAATAGATCAACTGCAGATTTTTTAGTAAGCAGTGGCGATAGAATTGCTCAGATGATTCTTGTGCCTATTAAGCAGGCTAAATTAAGAGTAGTGGAGGATTTTTCTGAAACAAATAGAGGGACTAAAGGATTTGGTAGCTCGGGGATAGAGTAAAAGTTTATTTGTCTTCTTCGGTTTCGCTATTTGATTCAGCATCAGTTTCAGCTTCTGTATTAGCATCTGAAACCTCTTCTGAAGATTCTTCTTCAGCGACCTCTTCAACTTTAGCTTCCTCTGTAACAACTTCCTCAACTATCTCTTCGACAGGAGCCTCTACTACTTCTTCTACAGCGGTTTCCTCTACTTTAGCTTCAGCTTTCTTAGCTGCAGGCTTTGAAGCGCCTGATGCACCAAAACGATCTTGGAATTTTTTAACTCTTCCACCAGAATCAAGCATTTTTTGCTTGCCAGTGTAAAAAGGATGCGAAGCAGATGAGACATCAAGAATATAGTATGGATATGTATTACCGTCTTCCCATTCTTTTGTTTGAGTGGTGCTTACAGTGGAACGGATTAGAAAGTATTTATCTACACCAACGTCATGGAATAGTACTTCACGAGATTCGGGATGAATGTCTGTTTTCATATTAAAATAAATTTGGATGAGCACTATAACAAATACAGTTACGTTTACAAATATATATGAGTAAATTTTTTTACAATGTAGCAATCTCTATCCCCCTTAGGCAAGCTTTTACCTATCATTCAAATCAACAAATTGACCTTGGCACCAGAGTCGCAGTGAAATTTGGTTCTTCAACAAAGTTGGGGATCATAATTGAGACTTTGTCGAATACAGAAATTAAAACTAAATCCATCCACATGGTCCTTGATGATATTCCAACTTTTTCAAATACAGAACTCAAAATATTTAGATGGGCATCAGAATACTACCTTCATCCAATTGGAGAGGTGATTAGCTCTTTTTTGCCCACATATCTTCGACAATCAAAGAATACTCTTGATGCCACACCAATAAAAAGTATCGATTCAGATCTGCCAGATAATTTAAAGTTTGAAAAAAATTTAAACGCACAACAATCTAAGGCAGTAGATTTTCTAAAGTCCCTCAAAGGCTTTATGCCAACACTCTTATATGGTGTTACAGGCTCAGGTAAAACAGAAGTTTACATAAGATGCATTGCTAAACATCTAATAAATAACAAATCAGTCTTGATTCTTGCCCCAGAAATTGCACTTACACCTCAACTTGAAAGCAGGGTAAAAGATCAATTTGGCAGTTTGGTTGGAATCTATCATTCAAAAATGACGCCAAGTAAACGCTACAAGGCTTGGAGAGATTTTCGCAACGGAAATCTTAAGGTCATGATTGGAACTCGCTCTGCTGTAATGATGACCGCACCTAAGCTTGGACTAATAATCATCGATGAAGAACATGACTCATCGTACAAACAACAAGACGGCTTTAAATTTTCAGCTAGAGATATTGCAATCAAAAGAGCTCAAATGTTAAAGATTCCAATTATTCTTGGTTCTGCCACCCCATCACTTAGAACATTAAAATTAGTTGAAGAAAAAAAATTTAAAACTATTGAGTTATCTAAAAGGGTGACTCAAAAAAATCCACCTAAATTTTCCATCCTTGATATCAATGAGGTCAAATTAGTAAGCGGCCTTGCACCACATGCAATAGAGGCAATTGCTCAGACATTAAGTCAAAACAAGCAAGCCATGATATTTATAAATCGACGCGGATTTGCACCACAATTTGTGTGCTCTTATTGTGATTGGAGGGCAATGTGTAATAGCTGTGACTCTAGTCTAGTTTTTCATCACCAAGCTGAGAGATTAATTTGTCACCGTTGCGACTCAGCATTCGGTGTTCCTGTAATTTGCCCTAACTGTTCCAAGGAGCAACTATCTTTTCTAGGCACGGGAACAGAACAGCTAGAAGATACTTTAAGAGAACTCTTTCCCAATGCATCAATTCATAGAATGGATCGAGACTCAACTAAGAAAGCTGGTTCTTTGGAAAATATACTTTCTGAAATTAAAAATTCAGAGACAGGCATTCTAATTGGCACTCAAATGCTTATAAAAGGCCATGATTTTCCTAACTTAGAACTGGTTGTAGCAGTCGATGTTGATCAGGGCATCACAAGCTTAAATGCTTCAGCCATAGAAGAAATGGGGCAGCAACTAATTCAGGTAGCTGGCAGAGCAGGGCGATTAGATGGCCATGCAACAGTATTAGTTCAATCAAGATATGTTAACGATCAGAATCTACTGCAATTGAAGAGCGGAAATTATTTAAATTTTGCAAGCTCATTGATGCAGCAACGCCAAAGTTTGAACCAACCACCATATTCTTTTGAAGCAACCATTAGTGCTTCTTCTTCCAGAGCACAAAACAATATTGAGATGTTAACTTATGCAAAAAGATATATTGATGTTAGCAAGTGCATTCTTGTTGGGCCCATACCAGCTATGCAGTCTAAAGTGAGAGGATCCTATCAGCATCATTTAGTCATTCAGGCAAATACGCGAACTTTGTTAAATAAATTACTAATTAAATTTTCAGAGTCTCTGCAAGCAGATAAAAATAAGATTTTAAAAAAAACTCGATGGAGCATCAACATTGATCCAACAGATCTTTAAAGCTCAAAAGTTTGATTGACCAATTCTTCAGATAGATTCCAAAGTTTATGAGCTTCTTCTAAGTTTTTTGAGTAGGTGGTAGATTTAGCAATTTTAGAGTCTACGAAGTACTCTCCAGTTACCCCATCATCTTCTTTCGTGGCCAAATAAATAATGCTTTCAGCACCCTTTAGTGGAGATCTAAAAAATGGCCTTAAAATCATTTTTAAAGGCTTGCTGTACCAACTTTCATTTTGATTACCTAGGGCAGTGTTAACCCCGCCTGGGTGAATTGCATTAACAGAGATATTGTCTGTAGATAACTTGATCGCTAGGTATCTAGTAAATAGCATATTGGCTAGCTTAGATTGACTATAAACCTTTAAACCCTGTCCAAAATTATTTTTAAAATTTATATCTTCCCATTGCATCTCTTTTATAAAACCATGAGCAGCTGAAGAAACGTTGATAATTCTTGTCTCAGTTTCTCCCTTCATTTTTTCTAAAAGTAAATTTGTAAAAAGAAAGTAGCCAAGGTGATTTACAGCAAAAGTATTTTCAATTCCCTGATCAGTCTCATGATAAGAAGTATTAACCACGCCCGCATTGTTTATTAATACATCGATGATTGAGGATAAATTATTAATCTCAGCTGCACTCTTTCTAATGGACTCCTGATTAGAAAAATCACAAAACATTGAGTAGATTTCTACATTTGGAGAGGTTTCCCTTATTTCATCTATTAGGCTATCAGCTAAATCTTTGCTTCTGTAGGTAAATATTAATTTAGGATTTTTTTTTGCCAACTCTATTGCTGCAGCCCGACCTATCCCATTAGTGGCCCCGGTAATGACTATTGTTTTATTATTTAGACTCCACATTAGATAGTTATTTGAATTATTTGCCCAGGATAAATACTCTTATTTTTTAAGTTATTCCAATTAATGATTTCGTCAATGGTAACACCAAATCGAATTGCAATCTCTGAGATGACATCGCCTTTTTGAATCTCATATTCAATATATTTTGGCAGAGATGTCATAAAAGTATTTGGTTTAGGCTTTTCTTTGAAATAGTTGTGAATGCCAAGAAAAACACTTCTTGCAATCATTCTTCTGCCAGGTTTTCCAGCTAATCTTTTGGCATCATCTGGATTTGATATAAACCCGGATTCAATGAGCACGGATGGAATATCAACTGATTTTAGGACTCTAAAATCTGCGAACTCTACGTTAGGTTTATGCATTTTAGTATAAGGATCTCTTTTTAATTGTTCTAGAATTTTTTCTGCCAAAATAACGCTATTATCTATTTTGGCCTCATAGGCAATTTGATAAAGAGTTCTTGCTGCATCCTCATCAAAATCCCTGATATCTAATTTACCAATTTTTGATTTAACCTCAGGACTTGATGATAATTTTGACTTGGAAAGGGTTTCAGCAGTAATTGAAGATGCTTCTTCTGACCAAACATAAACAGACGCGCCTTTAACAGATGAAAGGCTAAATGCATCGGCATGGATAGAAACAAACAAGTCTGCGCTAAGTTTTCTGGCATTTTGATACCTGTCGTCTAAGTTTAAATACCTATCATCTGGCCTAATCATTATTGGCATATACCCACGAGTATTTTTAAGAGTTCTCTCTAGTTCTTTTGATATTAGAAGCGTTACATCTTTTTCAAGCAGATTTTTTCCAACAGCTCCAGGATCTCTTCCACCATGCCCAGCATCAATTGCAACAATGATATCCCTTAAATTATTTGAGATCTTTCTATCTCGTTTAATTTCAAGAATTAAATCAACACGATCTTTATGCTTTACTTGCCATGGCTTTTTCCAATATACCGATCCCTTTAAATCTAGTACAACGCGGACCGAATTTCCGACTTCATTGGCCCTAATTAATTTAATAGGAGCGAAGAATTTAGACTCGATTGGTTCTTTGATGGAAGTATTTTTCAAATCGATAACTATTCTGGATGGATCATCTAACGCATAAGAATTAATTAAAGCAACTTTATCAAGGTGAAATACTATTTTTAAATTTCCAGACTCAAGCTCTGTAATTCTGTCAAAAGAGATTTTGTTGGCGGCTTCTGTCGCCAGGGTAAAAATACATAACAGTATAAAGAGGAGCTGATGATTAATTGCTTTCATAGTAAGTTTTAATGCTTGATTCAATATCAATATCCTTACATTTTATTAAGACATTTCTAACCTTATTATCGTGATTTAGATTGATTATAACGTCCGCATCTCTTTCTGTCTGAAGATTTTCAGGCCACTCAATAAATACAATTTTTTGCAATGTCGTTTCTCTATCAAGATTCAAGATTTCAACATCTTCAGTGCAATTGATTCTGTAAAGGTCAACATGTAAAAGCAACCTTCCTCCGATTTCATACTCTTCGCACAAGGTGTAAGAAGGACTTGTTACTACATCTTGCCAATTTAAATATTGAAGAATCCCTCTAACAAGCGTCGTCTTACCTGCGCCTAAATTCCCATTTAAATGTACTTCAAAATCTAACGGTTCAATTTTTTCAATGATTTTTCCAATTGCAGATCCTAAAAGCAGTGTGCTAGATTCATTGTCTAATTTAAGACTTAACATAATAAGTTAATTTAGCTGAGTTCGAATGTAAGCAATTATCTCACTGGCAGCTAGGCCTATTTCCCCCAAATCATTAGCAAATGCTTCGCCGGCTTGAGCATGAATACCAACTCCAGTTATTGCTGCATCCCAGGGTGTCAATCCTTGAGCAATTAAAGAGCCAATTACACCGGAAAGAATATCTCCAGAGCCTGCGACGGCCAACTCTGGACCGCCTGAAGAACAAAGATACGCATTTTGTTTGTTGCAGATAATTGTTCCATGACCTTTAAGCACAATGATGCATCCATATTTTTTTTGTAATTCTTTGGCGGATTTTACTCGATTGTTTTGTATTTCTTCTGTGGTTATTTTTAGCATTTCAGCCGCTTCTCCAGGATGTGGAGTAAGCACGGTTTGCTCATGCAACTTAATTTTAGTAAAAGCTTTACGAGTCATTAATCTCAATGCTCCTGCATCTAAAAGGGTAGGGATATTGCTATCTATTAAAGATTCAAGAAGTTTATACAGTAGTTGTTCGGACCAGAAATTATCAAACATCCCTGGACCCGCTACAATACTATCAGGCCAAGCTAAATTAGCTTCGAGGTCTTGAGCATTATCTGCACCAGATACCATAACCTCAGGGTTTCTTGCTAAGCTTGCAGATACGTGAGATTTTCTAGTCAGGAGCTTTACCAATCCTGCTCCCGACTTTAGTCCAGACTCTGAAGATAAAATACCAGCACCTCCAAAACCTTCATCTCCAGCAACAATCAAAAGTTTACCGTGATTTCCTTTGTGAGCAGTTTGTTTTCTCTTTGGAATATTACTTCTTATATCCTCATAAGAGAACTCAATCACTTCAGGGTTTTCATTTGTACTCATGCCAAGTCCTAGATCTTTTAATATTAGTTCGCCACAAAAATTTTTACCATTATTAATTCGTTGCCCAACTTTATAAGCAATAAAAGTTATTGTTTTATCTGCATTAAAGCATGCTTTAGATGTTTCTCCAGTATTGGAATCAAGCCCAGTTGGAATATCAATAGCAACTTTAGATTCAAATTCATTACAAACAGACAAAACTTCCATTAACTCATTATCTAAATCTATTCTTCCACCTATTCCAAAAATGGCATCTATTACAACTGTTTTTTTAGAAATGTTTTTAAGCTCTTTCAGATCAACAAACTCTAGATTTTTTACTTTCTTAAAGGCATATTCACATAAGGGAGATTTCTTTGAATCTTCTAAAACGTTAATAAATTTGACACATTTATTTGATTCACTTAAACCAAGGCCTATGAAATATCCGTCTCCTCCGTTATTGCCAGGTCCGCACAAAACTAAATAATCAGCTTTTGAATAATCTTTAATAAGCACTTTAACAGATTGCTTTGCAGCCTCCTGCATGGCGCGAAGGTCGTCTCCCTTTGAAACAAATATATTTGTTTCAAACGTTTTAACCTGCTCAGCAGTATAAATATTATTCACTAATAGATAGACTGGCTTCTGCCAATCTGTCTGATTTATAAGACCCTATCCACAAGGACTTATTATGAGGCAAGCCAACAGTTCCAACTCCCATATTTGTGCTCTCGAACTTATATGAATCAATCAATATAAACCCAATGAAACCTACGATTACTATTCCTAAAATAGTTGTTAATACTTTTTTCATTCCAATTCACCCCACTCAACCAAGTAATTATTTATAAGGGAAACAAGCTCAAGTGGCGTATCTAGTGGGACATGATGCGCCGCACTCTCTATTACTTCTACTGCCATAGAGTCTTTAAAAGCTATTCTGATGTATTGCATAATTTTTGATTCCAATAATAAACTTTTTCCGCCAGCGATGAAAAGTGCTGGACATTGAAATTTAAATTCATAATTGTGCAGGCGCCTGAGAGTTGCAAAAAGTTTATCATCAAACCGCCATCTCCATCCTTGATCGTCTTCAAGAATTGAGTGCTCTGCTATAAATCTAAGATACCAATCATTTTTGCATTCTTGAGGAGGCATCAACCTAAATCTTTCAATAATTGATTCCTTATCTTGATAATACTTTATTCTTCTTAGTGGACCAGTACTTTGATGCTTATCATAGTCATAGGTTGGCGGGCGAATGGGCGAATCAATCATTACAATGCCACTAAAAAGATCTGAAAATTCGCTCGCCATAAATCCAGCAACATGACCGCCAAGTGAATGACCTATGAGGTATATTTTTTGGTTAGAATTAATTATTTTTTCTTGGTGCATAATTGCAATTAATGCCTCGCTAAATGCTTCAAAATCATATTCTTTTCTGTGATCAGATTCTCCCATGCCAGGTAGATCTGGAGCAATAACAGAGAATTTTTCATTAATAAGGGGAGCTATTGGATCCCACCATTTCTTATGGGCACCAGTGCCATGGATAAGCATAATAGTATTCTGAGCATTTTTTCTGTCCAATACTTGATAGGCAAGTTTACCGAGTGGGTGGATAAGATGTTCTTTTCTTAAAGGACTGGATATAGCATTATGAAACCAATCTGGCGCATCTCTAATATCATTTGAAAGTGAATCAGTAATTTCCATTCATTTGTATTCTAAAGGATAATAAAACTCCATACTATCCATATATATTATGACCTCATCCATTAGACCAGCAGCAACAGTTATTTTAATGCGTGAGATAGATGAGGGTGGTTTTGAGATTTTTTTAGTTAAGCGCAGTAGTCGATCCTCTTTTGGAAATTTGTATGTTTTTCCTGGAGGAAAATTAGATCTAGAAGACTCTTCCGAAGATTTATATGAGTACTGTGAAGACATGAATGATGCCGAAGCTTCAAAAAAATTAGGAATTAAAAGTGATGGCCTTTCATACTGGATCGCGTGCGTAAGAGAGTGTTTTGAAGAAGTGGGAGTACTGCTAATTAACCCAAATGATTTATTAACTCAAAATGCTGAAAAGCTTAATCATTTGCGGAAAGAGCTCAATAGTAAAAAAATTACTTTCAAGGACATCTGTGTATCTGAATCACTGCGATTGAGAGCAAAAAATATTGTGCCGTGTGCTCACTGGATTACTCCAACCATTGAGCCGAAAAGATTTGATACTAGATTTTTTTTGGCAAAAGTAGAATCCTCTCAGCTTGCAAGCCATGACGGTTATGAGTTAACTGAGAGTTTTTGGATAAAACCATCAGATGCTCTTAAAAAATTAGCCGATGGACAAATGAACATGATTATTCCAACTATAAAAAACATTGAAAAGTTAGCAGAGTTTTCATCTAGCACAGAAGCTTTTGATCATTTTGAAGGTTTGGGAGATAATGCAATTCCTCCAATACTACCAAAATTCATTAAGCAGGATGGCAAATGGATTGGATTTTTCCCTGGAGAGGAGGGGTATGAAAATGTCTAAAGATTTTATTCAAAAAATTACAGCTCCTAATGGAAGTATGTTTACTGGATCAGGGACAAATAGTTATCTAATTGGAAAAAATGATTTAACCCTTGTAGATCCTGGGCCTAAAATTGATGCACACATTGAAAAGTTAATAAATCTTGGTGAGGGCAAAATTAACAGAATATTGGTTACACACACGCATCGCGATCATTCTCCTGCAGCAAAAGTATTAGGAGAAATGCTTGATGTTCCCTTGATGGGGAGATTGCTCGAAAAAGATGACTCCCTTCAAGATAAAACTTTTAAACCAAATCGCGTATTAAATCATGGAGATCTCATTGAGACGGATGAATACACCATAGAGACAATTTATACTCCCGGACATGCCTCAAATCATCTATGTTATTTAATTCAAGAAGAAAAAGTCATGCTGACCGGTGACCACATTATGAATGGTTCCACGGTGGTAATTGCTCATCCTGATGGGTCCATGAATGATTACCTAAATTCTTTAGCATTACTCAGAAATTATAGGTTCAATAAAATAGGACCAGGTCATGGCGATTTTCTTGAAGATCCAATGGCTGTGGTTGATTGGATTATTGATCATAGACTTGAAAGGGAAAGTAAAGTGATCTCGAAGTTAAAACTTTTTGCGGCTGTAACATCTGAGATTCTAGTTGAAAGTGTCTATGATGATGTGGATCCAAAACTTCATCCTATTGCGATTTGGAGCTTAGAGGCTCACTTATTTAAACTTGTTGGTGATGAAATGGTTGATTATGATTCAGCCAACAAGACTTGGTCTTGCAGATAAAATAGATGTTTGCTTTTATTTTAGGGTGCTTATATTTAATTTGCGCTCTTCTCTACCTGTGGTTAATTAAAGAAAAATTTAATATCTTTGGGTTTATTTATAATCCCAGTAACAGAAAGTTTTTGTTAATTCTTGATGCTCCATTTTTATTGATAAGTTTTGCTGCATTTCTTCAGGAAGCCCATTGGTTTTTTCTTTTAATATTTTTTATGCACGCCTTTAACTCAATGGCATTGTTACTTAAGCCACAGATTTTTTATCAATCAAAAGATGAAATGAAATTAATGGATGAAAATTATTTGAATAACTTTTTAGTTATATTGACATCTGCTGTTGGTATCGGATGTCTACTAGTTAGTTATTTATAAACTCAGCATATTATCAATTAAATGATCAACCACACTTGGATCTGCCAAGGTAGAAGTATCGCCAAGATTTTCAAACTCACCACCTGCAACTTTTCTTAAAATTCTTCTCATAATTTTTCCAGATCTAGTTTTTGGGAGTCCTGGAGCCCATTGAATAAGATCAGGCTTTGCTATGGGGCTAATTTCCCTAGCAACAAAATTTTGTAATTCTGCCACCAAGTCTTCTTCTTCTTTTTCTCCCACCATTAGAGTTACGAACGCGTAAATTCCTTGACCTTTAATTGGATGTTCAAAACCAACGATAGCTGCTTCAGCAACTTTTTCATGAAGCACCAAAGCACTCTCTATCTCAGCCGTTCCAAGTCTATGTCCTGAAACATTTAATACATCATCAACTCTTCCGGTAATCCAAAAATATCCATCGCTGTCTCGGCGCGCGCCATCACCAGTAAAATATGCATTTTCGTATGTTGAGAAATAAGTATCGATCATCCTTTGATGATCTCCGTATACGCTTCTGATTTGACTTGGCCAAGATTGAGTAATAATTAAATTACCTGATTGTTCTCCTTCTAAAATTAAACCATTTTCGTCTACAAGCTCTGGCTTAACCCCAAAAAAAGGTAAAGTTGCTGACCCTGGTTTGACTGGCGTCACTCCTGCAATAGGTGAAATTAATACTGAGCCAGTCTCTGTTTGCCACCAGGTATCAATAATTTGACACGCTTGATTTCCAACTACCTTAAAATACCATTCCCATGCTTCTGGATTGATAGGCTCACCAACAGTTCCTAATATTCTTAGGCTTTCCCTTTTTGTTTTTAAAACGTGCTGATCCCCCTGAGCCATTAAAGCTCTCAGAGCTGTGGGCGCAGTATAAAAAATTGAGATTTCATGCTTATCACATATTTCCCAGAATCTAGAAGGACTGGGAAATGTGGGTATGCCCTCAAACATTAAACTTGTGGCTCCATTAGATAAAGGACCATAGAGAATATAAGTATGACCAGTTATCCAACCTACATCTGCAGTACACCAATATCTATCATTGTCTTTATAGCCAAATAAATATTTGAAGCTTAGATGAGCACCAAGCAAGTATCCTCCCGTGGTATGCATAACACCCTTTGGTTTGCCTGTTGAGCCAGAGGTATACAATATGAACAGTGGATCCTCTGAATCCATTGGCTCACATGGACACTCACTGGAAACATTTGAAAATACTTCTTCATAACTTACATCTCTACTTTCATTCCAATTTATTTCATTGCTTGTTCTTTTAACAACAAGGCAATGCTTAACTGCAGGACATCCCATTAAAGCTTTATCAACGTTTTCTTTAAGGGGAACATATTTGCCACCTCTTACAGCTTCATCTGCAGTTATCACAATGCTACAGTCAGCATCCAATATCCTATCTTTTAATGATTCTGGAGAAAATCCTCCAAATACTACTGAGTGGATCGCACCAATTCTTGCGCATGCCAGCATTGCGTATGCTGCTTCTGGAATCATTGGCATGTAGATACAAATCCTGGAACCTTTCTTTGCTTCCAAATTTTTTAAAATGTTCGCAAATTTACATACGTTTTTGTGTAACTCTGAAAAACTAATTTCTGTTGATTGTCTAGGATCATCACCCTCCCAGATCAACGCAGTTTTATTTGCAAATTTTTCTAGATGCCTATCAATACAGTTATGGGCAATATTGATTTTTCCTCCTTCAAACCATTTTGCATCTGCAAACTTGCCATTATGAATACTGGAAAATGGCTCTATCCATGACAAATTTTCTTCTGCCTGGCCACCGAAGAAAGTTTTCGGATCTTTAATGGATGCTTCATACATTGCTTGAAATTCATCTAAATTTTTTACAAAAGGATTCTCTAGATTTTTTGGAGGTTGGTATTTTTTTTCAGCCATGAAAATGTTACGAGGCTTTAAAGGATAGAAGGTTGAGGATTAATAAAATTTTTGCCTCTGGGATCAGACATGATTTTGCTAATAAGCATGTCATAGTCAGAGCCTCCACTTTCAAGATCAATATCTGATGCATTAATAATTAAGAGCGGAGCATTTTCAAAGTATAAAAAGAATTTAGAGTAAGCATCATTTAGCCTTTCTAAATAATCAATTGTAAGAAACTTTTCATCAGGATTTCCACGCTTATTTATTCTTTCTAGCAAAACTTCAACTGGAGCTTGAAGATAAATAACTAAGTCAGGGGAGGGAGCATCTATGGTCAAATGTTCATATACTTTGTCATACAAACCCATTTCTTCTTCGGAAAGTGTTACTTCAGCAAAAAGTCTGTCTTTCTGAATTAAGAAATCTGCTACACGAACAGGCTCAAATAATGATCTTTGTTTTAAATCTTCAATTTGTTGCATTCGTTGGAATAAAAAAAAGAGCTGAGTGGCTAATGCTGACTGCTTGGGGTTTCTATAAAAACTTTTTAGGAAAGGATTTTCCGCAGGCTGCTCTAGAAAAACATCATAATTAAAGGTTTCAGCAATTTTATGAGCTAGGGTAGTTTTACCTACACCAATTGGCCCTTCAATCGCAATATATTTTGGAAGCGGAGCTTCCTGTAAAGCTG
>ERZ802830.846-NODE-846-length-30124-cov-12.7789_pt1 | contig 30124 bp, 28 predicted proteins | sample MGYA00345654_ERZ802830 | MGnify/ENA primary metagenome ERZ802830 (study PRJEB30503, sample SAMEA104212375) | marine metagenome | biome: Westerlies Biome; feature: [SRF] surface water layer (ENVO:00010504) within the epipelagic zone...; material: water... | reverse complement strand
GCATTTCCATTGGTAATGGTGCCTCAAAGTAGCGCAGACCTACTCGCTGGCAGCACCATCACTCCATCATAAAGCCTGCAGAAAAATGGACACCCGGTTGCGCAGATGAAAATTCATTTGCGTTAATTTTCGTTCCCCTTGAATTTCATTTTTTTCACACCAAATCAGTAGGGTGACGCCAAAACGGGTCACGGTTTGAAGATCGAAACAGCCGACTTGCTTGTTAAGGAGTCGGCGACAACTCGCTTAATCATAAGGAGATGAAAATGACTGTATTTACCACACCAATGGCACGCCAGTTTGTGGGGTTTGACTCACTGTTCGACGAGTTGAACAAAATGGCGGAGCGCAAGGAATCAAACTATCCTTCCTACAATATCGCCAAAGACGATGATGAACATTATCGCATCGAAGTTGCCCTTGCCGGCTTTGCCTTGAATGACATCAACATCCAGACAGAAAAGGGTGTATTGACGATTGAGGCCAAGAAAGAAGACGTCAAGGATGAAGCGACAGATAAATACATTCATCGGGGCATCGCCCAACGCGCCTTCTCAAAAATGTTCCGGCTTGCCGAATATATGAAGGTTGACGATGCGCAATTTGTCGATGGCGTCCTGACCGTGTTTCTGTACCGCGAGATCCCCGAGGCAGATAAAGCACGGCAGATCTTGATCAACAATCAGGCCAAGAGCCTGCCCAAAGCTGCGCAGGCCTAATACGCCTCAAAAGCGCAGACTCTCTGCTGACATTTTAAGCGGTGACCACCGTTCTCGGTGGTCGCTTTTTTATTGGCCTCGTTCAGATGGCCTGGATTAGGTGCTTGGGCGCAAAGAGCGCACCATGAACCAACTCAGCGCCACCAGCGGCAGGCCTATGCCAAAGGATACGCGGATGCCGAAAAATTCTGCGACCGCCCCAAGCAATGGCGGTGCCAGCAGAAACACCACAAAAGATAGCTGCGCCAACGCAGCAACATTAACCGCCGGTGGACGGTCCGTTCGCTGTGCCGCCGCGGAAATGGCAAGCGGGAAAATCACTGCCGTGCCAGCCCCCAACAGGGAAAAACCAACGAGCGCCGCTGATGGGGTTGGCGCAAAACTGACCAGTGATACGCCAACGCCAAGCGTGATCACAGAACAATAGGTGACTGTCTCAGGTCCATATCGCTCGACAAAATCATCGGCGAAAAAGCGCACGATGAACTGGCTCAACGCGACAAGTGCCAACGCAAGGCCGCTGACAAACGGCGGTGTGGCAAATACATCACGCATGAAAATCACCGACCAGTCGATACCGGCACCCTCGAGCAACATCGCCGACAGGGTCAGCGCAACAAGCATCAGGATGGGTTTTGTCGGACGGGCGAAGGTCACGCTCTGGCTGTCCTCGCCAGGCCGCGGTATTGCCGGTTGATAAAACCTGATTAACAGCAATGCCGAACAGGACGTGAAAATCATAAAGCCTGCCATATGGGCAAACACGGAAATATGCAGCTGGGCAATCAGCGCCCCCACAAGGCCAGAGCCGAAAAACCCAAAGCTCCAGAAGGCGTGACACCTGTTCATCACGCGGCGCCCAATCTGAAACTCGGTCCGATCAGCCTCGACGTTCACCGCCACCTCGACAACGCCAATCGAGAGACCCGCCACGAACAGCCAGCAGAAGAAAGCAAGCGGCCCCAATGACAGCGATGCAATCATTTCAGCGCCGCTAATGATCATGATGCCAACAACCATGATCCAGCGAAATCCAACTTGCCGTAAAACCCTACCAGCAACCAGAAGCGACAGTTGCACCCCGAGGGCCGCGCCAATGACCGACATGCCGAGCTGCCCCTCGCCAATACCCATTTGCACCTGCATGTCGCCAAGCCGGGGGAAAATTGCCCCCAGTGCCATGGCATAAATGCAAAAAGCAAAAAATACCCCATGCTGTTGGGAGACTCTGGTCATGAGATGCCTGCATCCTGCGGTTGGGGAGCAACTAGCTGAACAAACTGGACCGTTGCGGGCGATACTCTAACGTGGATTTTCCAAAATAGGCATATTTCTTGCAGCTTCCTTTCATGGTGTCAGTCGCTTGACGACACACTGCAGCACTCTGCAGCACAAATTGGCAACGACCGGATGGGAAAACAAACCAGAGTGAGAACGATTATGAACCTTGCCCATGATAACAAGAAACGTGCGGAATACATCCGCTTTGGCCATTTGTCCCGCTTCACAACAAAGCGGCAATCAGAACAGAAAGGGCTTACGCTGTCACTCGTTTATGCCGGGTTGCTTGCGTATGGTCTGGTCGCTCTGATTACCACCTAACAAATTGCTGTGCGATGCGTCGCTGGAAAATCGCCCTTGATCAAGGCCGACTTCGGTGGATTCAACTGTATGAGCAACAGTAGTTGATCATAGCATGGATTTTCACCTGAAATTTGCTGTTCGCCGGCACCTCGAAACTACCACCATCGCTGACTGGCTGCCAGTCAGTCGAACCGGGAAGCAAGACCTCCAGTTCACCTGACAGAATCTCCATCAACTCATGGGCATCGGTGCCAAATTCATACTCACCGGGCAGCATCACCCCCAGCGTTTTCCATGACCCATCGGCAAAAGTGACCTTGGTGCTTGTCACGCGGCCGTCGAAATAGATATTGGCCATTTTCTGGACCGTTACATTCTTGAATTCTGACATGTCTTGATTTCACTCTTGATCGCTAGGGGTTGATTTGATGACGGTCTTTAAACGCTGTTGCGAGGTGCGCATCAAGCCTCGTCAATCATCTGGTGTACCTCGATGATATTGCCAACCGGGTCATGAAAGAAAATCTGATACCATTCCTTGGCAAAGGCCGTTCCGTAATCAGCAAAATCAATGTCATTCTCCTGCAACAGGGCCTTAAAAGCCTCGATGTCATCAGTGCGAAAGGCGATGTGGCCTCGTTCAACAGGGTTGATGTGCTGGCTGTGTTTTGCGGCAACAGTCAAATCCTGTTCAGCAAGGTGCATCTGCATTGTTCCCTCGGTGGCAAATCTGATCTTACCCGCATAGCCGGAGCTGTCGGTTGCGTCCGTCCGAGGAAAATTCTGTGGGGATAGGGACTTCATCTGCAGAATGTTACGATAGAAATCATCCAATTCATCCACATCTTTGGACACGTAATTGATATGGTGAAATTCCAGCTTCATAAGCTCCCCCAATAAATTCCCTGAAGCAATTTCTCGTACTCAATGTGGCATCTTCAGGCTCATGACATGCGTCATGCCTGACCAAAGAAATGATTGAAGGATTCCCAACCAAACCAGAAAATGGCAAGCCAAACCAAGCCCTTGATAAAAAAGAACGCGAAAGCCAGACCACCAAACCTGATCAATAATTTTTTTAACACACTATCCTCCACCATCTAAAGACTACCGGGCGATGAACAGGATGTCATCGCTTTCCTGTGAATTGAAAAAACAGGGAATGGGCAAAAAGGCGCAGGAGATGGCTCAGGCAGAGCCGGCGACATCACCGGCGGCGTCGGACAATGCGCCCTTTAACTTGCCGTCCGCAGCAACGCCCACGCCGAATACCAGCTTATTGGTAACCGGATCAAGGCGCACCTCGACAACATCTCCATCGCCAAACCTGCCTGCCAGCAATGCCTCAGCAAGCGGGTTCTGCACCGCATTCTGAATGACCCGCTGCAATGGCCGCGCGCCAAACTGTGGGTCATAACCACGCAACGCCAACCAATCTGCCGCAAGATCATCAAGGCGTAAACTGATTCCACGGTCAGCAAGACGCCCCGCCAGTCGGGCAAACTGGATCGTGACAATCGCCCCCATATCGCCCTGTGAGAGACGATGAAAGAGCAATATCTCATCAATCCGGTTCAAAAATTCGGGCCGGAACGTCGCTTGCACATCGCTCATCACGGCCGTGCGGGCCACATCCGAATCCTGATCATCATCAAGCGCCAGCAGATGGTCGGCGCCAATATTCGAGGTCAGCAGGACAAGCGTGTTGGCAAAATCAATGCGCCGTCCCTGGCCATCGGTTAGATGTCCCTCATCAAGCACTTGCAACAGCACATTGAAAATGTCCGGATGGGCCTTTTCAATCTCATCAAACAGCACCACCTGATAGGGTCGGCGACGCACCGCTTCGGTCAGGCTGCCTCCCTCCTCGTACCCAATATAACCGGGAGGCGCACCAATGAGACGCGCCACCGCATGTTTCTCCATATATTCGGACATATCGATCCGCAAAACGGCATCATCATTGTCAAACAGAAACTCCGCCAGAGCCTTGGCAAGTTCGGTCTTGCCCACGCCGGTGGGACCCAGCATCAGAAAACTGCCCATGGGCTGGTGCGGGTCAGCAAGGCCGGCCCGGGACCGGCGAATGGCATTGGCAACGGATGATACAGCTTCACTCTGGCCAATGATCCGCTGGCCAATGATTGCTTCCATGCCCAGCAGTTTTTCGCGCTCACCCTCCAGCATCTTGTCAACTGGAATACCGGTCCAACTGCTGATTACCGATGCGATATGCGGAGCTGTGACCTCTTCATCAACCAATTCTGACTCAGCCACCGCATCCTTGGCAGCAGCAAGTTCCTGTTCCAGCGCCGGTAATGTGGCGTAAGTGAGTTCAGCCGCTACCTCGAGTTTACCCTCGCGCTGTGCCACATCAAGATTATGGCGCTGATCCTCCAGCTGTTGCTGCAATTTGGCAACTTCGGCCATGCGGGCCTTGACCCCATCCCATGCTGCTGTCAATTCTGCTGAGCGCTGTTCAAGGATTTCCAACTCCCCGGCAATCGCCGCAAGCCGCTTTTCTGAAGCCTTGGCATTCTCCTTCTGCAACGCCGCCTGTTCGATTTTCAACTGGATGATCTGCCGGTCAGCCTTGTCAAGATCAGCAGGCTTGCTATCGGACTGAATGCGCAGATGGCTTGCCGCCTCATCCATCACATCAATTGCCTTGTCAGGCAGAAATCGCTCAGCGATGTAACGGTGCGAGAGACGTGCTGCCGCAATCAATGCATCATCGGTAATTCTCACGCCATGGTGCAGCTCATATTTTTCCTTCAGGCCACGCAGGACAAAAACCGTGTCCTCAACGCTTGGTTCATCAACAAACACAGGCTGGAACCTGCGTGTCAATGCAGCATCCTTTTCGACATATTGACGATATTCATCCAGCGTTGTCGCACCTATACAGCGCAGCTCGCCACGCGCCAAAGCCGGCTTCAGGAGGTTCGACGCATCCATCGCACCATCCGTCCTGCCTGCCCCAACGAGTTGGTGCATCTCATCGACAAACAAAATGACCTCGCCATCGCGTGATTGCACCTCCTTGAGGACGGATTTCAAACGCTCCTCAAATTCGCCACGATACTTTGCGCCGGCAACAAGCGCGCCCATATCAAGCGACAGCAGCGATTTATTGGCAAGCGCCTGTGGCACATCACCATTGATGATCCGCTGCGCCAACCCTTCGGCAATTGCAGTCTTGCCAACACCTGGTTGACCAATCAGCACTGGGTTGTTTTTGGTACGACGCGCCAAAATTTGTACGGTGCGGCGAACCTCGGCCTCGCGGCCAATCACCGGGTCCAGCTTGCCATTGCGCGCGGTATCGGTCAGATCGGTGGTGAATTTGCTCAGCGCTTCATGTGCCTCCTCAGCCATGTCACTGTCTGCGGTCCTGCCCTTGCGAAGCTCGGTAACGACACCGGCAAGGCGCACCGCGTCAACACCAGACTCACGCAGCAGCTTGCCGGTATCACCCTTGCTTTTCGCCATGGCAATCAACAACGCATCAACAGCCAAAAAAGAGTCCTTGAGTGATTTGGACTCAGTCTCGGCCGCCTGCATAATCCGGGCAAGTTCCATATCCACCTGCATCTGGTCAGCCCCGCCGCCCGTCACTGACGGAATTGCCGCAAGCCCTTTGTCCAGACCTGAGCGAAGCGCACCAAGATCGCCACCTGCCCGGCCAATCAGATTGCGGGCCATCATATTGTCATCCGCCAGAATCGTAGACAGAACATGCAGCGCGGTTAGCTTCTGGTGGTCAGCGGCAAGCGCCTCATTCTGTGCGGCAATCATCGCGTTACGCACAAGCGCGGTAAATTTATCTGTCTGCATCACTCAACACTCCTTCATCAGCTGGCACCATTTGCTTGAATTTACCAGCCTTGTTGACGCCTCCCGGCCCCGCGTCCCGATGCTGGCAGCATAGCATAAATCGGCAGGGACGAAGCCAGGCCAGATAGCCATGTGTCACGTGCTGGCTCATCCACCTGTCCGCACCAAGGCCTCACCTGGGCAGATGGTATGTGAAATCGGTTGACACCCTCACGGACCAAGCCCCGGGTCAAAAGCACATAAATAGGTCAAAAGCACATAAATAGGTCAAAAGCACATAAATTTATGCAAATATCATTTACTATGCTTTTTATTTATGGAAATGGTTTGGATTTTTCAAGGGGTGGGTCTTTCAAATCGTCACCTATTTCATTGCAACCTTTCGGCCAATCCGGTCGGCTTGCCATCTATCGAGACCATGTTCTTTTTCTTTTGATAGGCATCGAGTCCCTCATCTGACATTTTTTCGAAGAACGGGACCAATTCCAGCTCCGCACGGTGACGAATCACCTTCATCTCGGGAACACTGGAACCACAAGATGTCTGCACCCGATCGATGGCCAGATCAAAAATCTGCCCTGCTGCTGGCAGGTCTGGAAAGCAGGGTTGTGCTTGCAGAAAAGCGATGTGTTTTCCTGACATGCTTTCGAATGCCTGTCCCATAAAATCAGTCTCCTGTTTAAATTCGTGAATAGCTTTGGTGCACTTGGCAAGTGAGGCTAAATCTTTCGCGTAAAATTTTCGTTAATGACAGCTTCGCATGGCTGCATTTCCACTTGTCGCTATCAGCGTCCTGTGGTGAAGTCCGGCCATGACCCTGCCCCCTCAACCAGCTTTTCACTCGCCTGCCTCAACCCGTGATTTTATTGCTGTCGAGTGGCGGTTTCTGCTGTTTGGCATGGCAATGGCGTTCTGCTCATCGCTGGGCCAGACTTTTTTTATCTCCCTTTATTCAGGCCATATCCGCGCCGAGCTTGCGCTTAGCCATGGTGAGTTCGGCACCTATTATGCCATCGCCACAACCTGCAGCGCGATCAGCCTGTTGTGGGTCGGCAAGCTGGCCGACACGGTGCGGGTGGAAAAGCTGGCGTTATTGGTGCTCTCGTCTCTGTGCCTTTCGGCGATGCTGTTCAGCCAGGTTTTTTCCGTGGTGACACTGGTTCTTGGGATTTACATGCTGCGGCTATGTGGGCAGGGAATGATGACGCATGTCTACTCAACAGCCATGGCAAGACGTTACATCGCGGCGCGTGGCCGTGCGTTGTCAATTGCCCAGATGGGGATCAGCTTCGCCGAATCCATCGGGCCGATCTCGGTTGTGGCGCTGCTGACGATCTTTGACTGGCGACAGATCTGGTTGTTCCTGCCGATTTGTCTGGCGTTGACACTCGGCCCCAACATCCGCTCTCTGACCCGGCGCACCCGCTATCAGGATGGCGGAGGATTGGAAGCGCTACAAGCCAAAAGCACCACGCCAAATGACGGGGCCGAAAAACAAGCCACGGCGGCGATCATCATGATCGATGGTGTGGCACATTGGCGACGGCGGGCAATGCTGCGTGATCGTCGGTTCTGGTTTGGCCTGCTGGGGCTTTTCACGGTTCCGAATTTCAGCATTACCGGTTTGCTGTTCCACCAGATTCATCTGGCCGAATTGAAGGATGTCAGCATGGAAAGCTGGACAGCCAACTATGTACTTTATGCCGGGTTTGCGATCCTTGGCACGCTGTTATCAGGCCAGTTGGTTGACCGCTTCACCGCGCGCCGCGTTGCCGCACATACAATGTTGCCGACGGCATTGGCCTGTGCCGCGCTGTGGTTCGGCAATTCCAGCCTTGGTGTGCCAATATTTTTCGCACTTTTTGGTCTGGCATCAGGGATGCCGTTCAGCGCATTGACAGCGATTACGGCTGAGCTTTATGGCACCCGGTTTATTGGTGAAATCAAATCCGTCTTTCTGCCAGTAGGGGTCTTTGCCTCGGCCTTATCACCAATGATGATGGGAGTGATGATTGACCTAGGTCATGGGTTGCCCACCCTGATGGGCCTCAATATCATTCTCGCAGTGATTGCGCAGATTTGCGCCATCCTGTTTCTGCGGCTTGCGGCGCCGCAGATCAGCCAGTAAAGTTACTCCACAAAATGAAGTGCAGAGATAAGCATTCTGCAGGTTGAGGCCGCTCTCGCACTCAGGAGATGAAAGAGGCGTCACATGTTCCGCATATTTATCATCAGTCTTTGCGCCCTGCTTACCGTAGCCATTCCGTCGCAAGCCTCGCAATCCGGATCGCCGGAAACGGAAAAATGGGCGGGCACCTGGTTCACCTGCGAATTTGCAAAAAGCACCACGCCGCCGCATGATGGCTGTGAAATGTTTGACGATGAGGGCTTCCGATTTGACGATGGCCGGCTAACATATATCAGGGTGATTGATTCTGAGGAGACCGAATGTCGAGGTGGCAAAGTCGGCCAGTGTTTTGCCCGTGATCAGGCAGCAATCACCATCAAGACACAGGACCGCGGTGAACTTGATCTGGGGGATGAGTGGATCTCCGTCCGCTATTTTGGCTGCACACAAAAATTCAGCTTTGCCGACGGCGCCGAATTTCGTGAAATCATCCCGGCCAAGGATCGCTGTTTCTGGGCGCGCAAGCGGCATTTTTATATCGCCCGCTTTAATGGCAGCGTCCGGGTCCAGAAGTGATCGGCGTGAGGCACCAATGGGAGGCCACCATGACTGAACCAACATCTGCTCTTTTCGCGCCACTGCCCGGCAGGGGTTTCATCAAGGTTGATGATGAGGAAGCGGCGCAGTTCCTTCAGACCATTCTGACCGCCAACATCGACCAGATTTCAGCAGGCGGTTGCGCGCCGGGGGCACTGCTTACCCCTCAGGGCCGTATCCTCCATGACATGATGATCTACTATTGCTCTGCTGTCTCTGACGCAGGCAGCCATTTCATTATCGAGACTGATGGAGCGGGTCTTGCCGACCTGTTCACGCGTCTGCGCAGATATCGCCTGCGCCGCCCTGTCGGTCTTCGGGTGGTTGAGGATATGACCATCTGGCTGTGCTGGGGCGCACCGTTTGATGTCGAGGGGGTTTATCATGACCCACGTCATCAGAGCCTTGGTTATCGCTGGCTCGGCCAAGGTGATGAAATGCCTCCTTTTGCCACCATCGCCACTCGCGGTGAGATCACACAATGGCAGGCATTACGCATCGCTGCCGGCGTACCTGAAGGGCCGATTGACCTCACTCCGGAACGCGCTCTGATGCTTGAGGCCGGTCTCGACATGCTGGGCGCAGTTGATTTTGAAAAAGGGTGCTATATCGGTCAGGAAGTCACGGCCCGCACTCATTACCGCGGTCTTGTGAAACGCCGGCTTGTACCGCTTCGCCTGCCCGCTGGCGTGCCGCCCACACCCGGAACTGAAATTCTGTTGGGCGAGAAAGCTGTTGCAACAACCAAAACAGCCGCCAAGACCGAAGGGGGCAGCCTATGCCTGGCATTGATCAAGCTTTCTGATTTGCATCTTGTGTTAGATGGCGCGGCAAAACTGCAGATTGATGGCTCACCTGCAGATCTGGTTATCCCAGACTGGATGCAGCCGCTTCCCAACCCGGCGCGGACCGACAAGGCTGGCTAGAAAGCAGCACTCAATCGTTATTGATACTGCCGAAAAGCGCTGCGGCTTCTGCAGTGACGCCGGCCTTGCTTGCAAGAATTTTCTCAACTTTGCTTATCTCAGCCTTCATGGTATCGATATAGGCTGCTAGGTCCTCACGGTTCCACCGCTCCATCTCCGGTCCAGATCCCGGCGGTTTCAGCGCCTCAAGTTCATCTTCCATCTGCTGGCTCCCTGCTTCACAAAAACGGCAATATCTCTTTGGCAGCTGCCATTATGCACATTTTTGACATCTCATAGCAAAGGGAGGCTTGGCAATCACTGTGTTTCAGGCGTATAAGAAATTAGTTCCCACTTCAATTTGCCAAGTGAACACGCCCGACCGGTGCATTGCACAGGCTCAGCGCGCAACTGGTAGGATATTCGGTAAGACATCAAAGGTAGCATCATCATGACACAGCTTCTCATGCCCAAAGCATCGGCCGTCTGGCTGATCGACAACACATCCCTGTCTTTTGACCAGATTGCCGACTTTTGTAGCCTCCACCCACTGGAAGTGCAGTCAATTGCCGATGGTGAGGCTGGCATAGGCATTCAGGGATATGACCCGGTGCAAAATGGTCAGCTGACACAGGGAGAGCTGGATCGTTGCCAGAATGATCCAACAGCGCGGCTGGTGCTTGCCGAGTCTGACCTGCCGACACCCAACAGGCGCACCAAGGGACCCCGCTACGTGCCAGTTGCAAGGCGTGGCGACAAACCTGATGGCATTAACTGGCTACTCAAACATCACCCAGAACTCAAGGACTCACAAATTGTCAAGCTGATCGGAACGACCAAGGAAACCATTGGCAAGATCCGCGACCGTACACATTGGAATATCGCCAACATCACTGCCAAACATCCGGCAATGCTGGGGCTGTGCACACAAGGTGATCTTGATGCCGCCATCGAAAAGGCCGGCGGAACGACTCAGGTCGAGGAACAGGTCTCAAACCTCAGCGAGTTGCCATAACCCAACCAGTAGTGCGGGAGGTCAGTGTGACAGTTCAAGATGAGATTGACGATCAGCAGATGATCATCAACAAATTGCGCCAGCTTGAGTCTGAACACCGTGACCTGGATGACGTGATCGAGCGTCTGGCTGATGACAAACCCTTTGACCAGTTAAAGCTACAAAGATTGAAAAAGCGAAAACTCATCCTCAAGGACGAAATGACATTGTTGCGCAGTCGCATTCTGCCGGACATCATTGCGTAGCAGGCAAACTCACGAATCTGTCGATAATTTCCAGCGAGTCTCTCATCATGACCGGGCCCACAGACAAATCATCACGAAAAATCGCCATCTGTATGGGCAGCCAGTCCGACTGGAAAACCATGCAGGAAGCAGCCGCCATTTTGGAGCAGTTTGACGCGCCGCATGAGGTGAAAATCATCTCGGCCCACAGAACCCCAAACCGGCTGACAAATTTTGCGGAGACCGCTCATGAAGAAGGGTTCGATGTCATCATAGCCGGTGCCGGTGGCGCCGCGCATCTGCCTGGCATGCTGGCAGCTCACACCCATCTACCGGTTCTCGGAGTGCCGATCGAGTCAGCGGCACTCAAAGGTATGGACTCTCTGCTGTCGATTGTTCAGATGCCGGCAGGTGTCCCGGTCGGCACACTTGCCATTGGTGTCCCGGGTGCAAAGAATGCGGCCCTTCTTGCACTGCAGATTTTGGCACTCACCGATCTGTCACTTGCTGAAAAGATGATCGACTGGCGGACCAAGCAGAGCGCAGATGTTGCCGAGACACCTTCATGACCAGAACCAATCCCGCATCCGTGACAATCGGTATTCTCGGCAGTGGACAGTTGGGACGGATGCTGGCAATTGCCGCCGCGCAGCTAGGGTTGCGCACGCATGTCTTTGCACCTGACGCCGATAACAGTCCGGCGGGTGATATCGCGCATCGCACAACGACGGCATCTTATGATGACACCGCTGCCCTTGCCACCTTCGCCGCAGATGTCGATGTGATCACCAGCGAGTTCGAGAATGTGCCGGCAACAATCATGGATTTGCTTGCCGATATCTGTCCGGTCAGCCCAGGGCGCATCGCCCTTCACACGGCGCAGCACCGCATTCGTGAAAAAACCCTAGCCAGGGAATTGGGGATAGCGACACCAAAATTCTGGCCAATTGCGAGCGCTAGCGATCTGAAGGCCGCAATGCGCGGGCATGGCCTTCCGGGTATTATGAAAACCTGCACATTAGGGTATGATGGCAAGGGGCAGGTGAGAATCAAACCGGGTGACGATATGGACGCCGCCTTTGACAGTCTTGGCACAGATGACGCCATTCTCGAGGAGATGGTCGATTTTGCCGCCGAAGCAAGCTTTCTGTTAGCACGGAACGCCACAGGTGAGATCAGTCATTTTCCCGCCAGCCTGAACCACCATCGCAATGGCATTCTTGCACAATCAGCTGCGCCTGCGCCGCTGCATGACGACATTATTGCCGAGGGTATGAACGCGGTCGAGAAGATGGCCGAGGCGTTGGAATTGTTCGGCCTGCTGGCGCTGGAAGCTTTTGTCACCGTAGATGGCAAATTACTGTTTAACGAAATCGCCCCGCGTCCCCATAACTCTTTTCATTGGACAATCGAGGGCTGCGCGACAAGCCAGTTTGCCCAGCTTGCGCGCCTGTTAGCAGGAATGCCCTTCGGGGCCACCCATATTTACGGCAATTGGCAGATGGACAATCTACTGGGCGAGGATATGTGGAAGCTGCCAGAATTGTTCGCATCCGCCGGCACCCATGTCCATCTCTATGGCAAGGCTGATGCCAAGCCAGGGCGCAAAATGGGCCACACCAACCGCCTGCTTGGCAGCTAGCCAGTCTATCCGGCACATCTAATCGCCAGCAGCCAAGTCTCCGAGTTGAGACAAATCAAAGGGCGTTGCCTGATAAAGATCATTGATCCAGTTGCTGATCAGCAAAAAGGCAAAGGGGCGCCAGAAATTGACTGGTGGGTGGGACGGATCGTCATCAGGAAAATAACCAACAGGCAGCGCCGTGTTCAGACCCTCAGCCCGATCCCGGTGATATTCGTTGGCCAATGTTCCCGCATCATATTCGAGGTGGTTCAGAACAAAGAGATCGCCGCTTCGTGGATCGCGCACCATGCCGACACCACAGCCGTCCCCCTCTGCCAGGACATCCAGCCCGGCAGCGACAACATCAGTCGCCCTCGTTTCGGTATAGCGAGAAATCGGCATCGGAAAGCTGTCGGTAAACCCGTGCATCAGCCGGCCTGAGACGTTCTGCAAACGATGCTGGTAAACCCCAAACAGTTTTTCCGGCATCTCAAATTTCGGCACGGCGAAGAAATGGCTGAGCAACGCTTGGGCTCCCCAGCATATGCCAAGCCGGCGGAAGCAATGCGTTCGCGACCATTCCATGATCTCAATCAGCTCCGGCCAGTAGCTGACATCCTCGAATGGCAGCGTTTCAATGGGAGCCCCAGTCACGATCAGCGCGTCGAAAAATTGATCCCGGACATCATCCAACTGCCGGTAGAACCGGCGTAGATAACCGGGCTCGGTGTTACGCGGCGTATAGCTCGCCGTAGTCATCAATATCATCTCAACCTGCAACGGCGTATTTCCAAACAACCGCGCAAACTGAATCTCTGTATCTCGTTTTTTCGGCATGAGGTTAAGCAGCAGCAGACGCAGCGGACGAATGTCCTGACTGACAGCCTGTTGCTGCGCCATGACATCAACCTGTTCGGCAAAAAGCTCGGTCAATGCGGGCAAATTGTCAGGAACTCTTATTGGCATTAGTTTCTCACTTTGGGTGGCAAGGCACAGCCTGCCAGCCTGTTATCCAGACAGCGGTTATAACCGATTGGAGAAAATTTGCCAGCCGCTAGATGATCGGCAGTAAATGGAACGGAGGCGCCAATCAGCGCCCAGCACGTGGTCCCACTCCGCCGACGATGCCCTCGGCCAGCTTCTGGCCAGCCGCAAAAATCGAACGGGCCGGTCCAGTCATCTGCGGGATGCGTGCGACATCCCTCAGTCGCCGATCCAGGAATGCCTCAGTCGCTGCCATGTCACTGCTGGTGTCAGCCATCCAGGCGAGCAGGGTGGCACTGTAGACAGCGGCAAGGGTTGCCCGCTTTGTGTAAAAGGAAAAATCGGTATCTTGTTGGCCGGCGGCGCGCCACATCGAATCAACCGTGCGGTAAAGCGTTCGTGCCGACTGCCCGGCATTGGTCGGCAGAGCCAACACGGTTAGGGCGCGACGAACTGCTTCCTTGTGCGCTGATGCCTGCTCTAGTCTGATCAACACCAGCGAGCGAATCATCAAATGCACCTTCTCAGGCTTGTCCTCAAATGCCTCGAAAGCAGAAACCATATCTGCATCGGCCATCGCTATATAGGCAACGATCGCATCAACGGGCCCAGCTGGAAAACAAGCACTGACGCGCTCCGGTTCGATGCCTGCATCAACGGCGCCAGCCGACAAAGCGTCGTTACTCCAGCCATCAAAGGGCACATGCATGAGTGCAGCCGAGATGATCGCGGCCACTTCCTCCGACACTCCCTCACTGATGATGTCTTTACCGAGTATTGACTCTGTGACTTTTCGTCCGACCATCATTGATCCCCTAGTGGTGCGCACACACAGAATTATACAATCTGGCTCACAATACCACCCCGTGCGGCCTTTTGTCTTTTCGCGTTCTGGGGTTGATACCCATTTCATGGATCTGGCTTGGTGCTTTACATTCGATCACCGTCTGTGGTACCACTTCACTCCCGTCAAAACGGCTTAACAGCAATCTTTAGAAGGGATGTGAAAGACGTGTACGTCACCGTTAGAGACAACAATGTGGATCAGGCGCTGCGGGTTCTGAAAAAGAAACTCCAGCGCGAGGGCGTGTTCCGGGAAATGAAAAATCGCCGGGCCTATGAAAAGCCATCTGAGCGCCGCGCGCGCGAAGCTGCAGAATCTACCCGCAGAGTTCGTAAACTAATGCGCAAGCGCCTTGAGCGCGAGGGTTACTAGTAGTCGCTTAAAACCATATATCTATTTACATCATGAAAGCCGCCCTGACACTTCACGGCGGCTTTTGTTTTTGTTCAGTTTGTTATGGGACAACGCTCACAAAGGATGTCCAACAAGGATCCGTGATTTACATTATTGATAAAAAATCAAATGTAGATTGACGAATTAGGGTCGTTTTCCCGGCCACGGCAAAAGTGTTTTAACTTGCATCCGTCAGAGTGATCGGCGACAACAATGCCCCGCCACTGGGCCATAACACGCTTTTAGTAATAAAAATGAGTAGCTCGCCATGATGATTGGATCTCCTAAAGAAGTCGCTGAGGGCGAAAAGCGCGTGGCGATGACGCCTGACAGCGCCCTGCAGTTGCAAAAGCTGGGTTTTGACTGTGTCATAGAAAGCGGCGCAGGCGCAGATGCAGGCTTTACCGATGCTGCCTATGAAAAGGCCAATGTCACTGTGGTCAAGACCGCAGCAGCTCTTTGGAAAGCGGCTGACGTGGTTGCCAAGGTGCGCGGCGTTGACGCCAAGGAGAAAAAACACCTGCGTGCTGGCCAGACGGTGATCAGTTTTTTCTGGCCTGCCCAAAATCCAGATCTGATGGAAACCTTCAAAGCGGCAAACACCAATGCCATCGCAATGGATATGGTTCCCCGGATTAGCCGCGCGCAGAAAATGGATGCGCTGTCATCAATGGCAAACATCGCAGGCTACCGGGCAGTCATTGAATCAGGTAACCAATTCGGGCGATTTTTCACCGGACAGATCACCGCCGCCGGCAAAGTTCCCCCTGCCAAGGTTCTGGTGATCGGTGCCGGTGTCGCCGGTCTGGCAGCAATCGGCACGGCAACATCTCTTGGTGCGATTGTCCGTGCCTTTGACGTACGCCCCGAAGTGGCCGAACAGATCGAGTCCATGGGTGCCGAATTTCTGATGCTGGAGTTTGATGAGGATGGCGGCGGCGAAGGTGGTTATGCAAAGCCCGCTTCACCGGAATTTATCGAAAAGGAAATGGCCCTGTTTCGCGAACAGGCGCCGCAGATCGACATCGTGATTACCACTGCCTTGATTCCGGGTCGGCCCGCGCCGAAATTATGGCCAGCCGAGATGGTCAGTCTGATGAAGCCAGGGTCAGTTGTTGTGGATCTCGCCGCCGAGCAGGGTGGCAATTGTGACCTAACTGTGCGTGATGAGGTGATCAAGACCGACAATGGTGTAACCGTGGTCGGCTACACCGATTTTCCAAGTCGGATGGCAGCGCAAAGCTCGACACTCTATGCCACCAACATCCGCCACATGATGGATGATTTGACCCCAGAAAAAGATGGGCAAATTAACATCAACATGGATGATGATGTGATCCGCGGGGCCACCGTCGTCCACAAAGGCGCGGTGACGTTTCCTCCACCTGCACCTAAGGTCCAAGCCATCGGCAAGGCAGACAGCGCACCAAAACCGGTCGAACTGACAGCCGAAGAAAAGAAGGCACAGGAGCTTGCAGCTCAGCGCAAGGCGGGACGGCAACAGGTGGGGCTGCTGATCATCGGCGGCCTGTTCATGCTGCTAATCGGCAATTATGCACCCGCAAGTTTCATGCAGCATTTAATTGTTTTCGCTCTGGCCTGTTTTGTCGGGTTTCAGGTGATTTGGAATGTCAGCCATGCACTGCACACGCCCCTGATGGCGGTGACCAACGCGATCTCGGGGATTATCATTCTGGGTGCATTATTACAGATTGGTTCAAGCAACCAGATCGTGATGATTTTGGCGAGCATATCGGTATTGATTGCCACGATTAATATTGTCGGCGGCTTCATGGTGACACGCCGCATGCTGGCGATGTTCCAGAAAAGCTGACCCGAAGAAAGATAGCACATCATGAGCTCAAATATTGTTACAGCAATCTATATCGCCGCCAGCGTGCTTTTCATTCTGTCGCTGGGTGGTCTGTCCAATCAGGAAAGCGCCAAGCGCGCAGTCTGGTTTGGCATCGTCGGCATGGCGCTGGCGGTTTTTGCCACCATCTTCGGCCCACAGGTAACAAGCTATGAATGGCTTATACCAATGATCGCCGTGGGTGCTGTGATTGGTGCAGTGGTTGCGCATCGCGTCGAAATGACTGGCATGCCACAATTGGTGGCTGCCCTACACAGCTTCGTTGGCCTGGCCGCTGTTTTTATCGGCATCAACTCCGAACTGTCGCCGCCCACGGGTTTGGTTGGTGCTGAAATTATCATTCATGAGGTCGAAATCTTCCTTGGAGTCTTTATTGGCGCGGTCACGACAACAGGGTCAGTCATTGCTTTTGGCAAATTGTCCGGAGTCATTGATGGAAAACCTTTGGCACTTCCGGCACGCAATCTCTTGAATCTCATTGCCGTTGGCGCCTGTATCTGGCTTGGTTTCATGTTCATGAGTCATGCCGGTATTTGGACACTCTATCTAATGACGGCCATTGCCTTCATCTTTGGCGCGCATCTGGTGCTGGCCATTGGTGGTGCCGACATGCCAGTGGTCGTTTCAATGCTCAATTCCTATTCAGGGTGGGCGGCGGCGGCAACCGGTTTCCTGCTTGGTAATGATCTGTTGATTGTCACGGGGGCGTTGGTGGGGGCATCGGGCGCAATCCTGTCCTATATCATGTGTCGCGCAATGAACCGGAATTTCCTGTCGGTAATTCTGGGTGGTTGGGGCACCACCACCGGCGCGCAGCAAGAAGTTGATGGCGAGATGATCGCAACCGATGTGGCTTCGGTTGCCGCTGATATGCAGGATGCTCAAAGCGTTATCATTGTCCCTGGTTACGGCATGGCCGTTGCCCAGGCGCAAGGAGCTGTCTCAGAGATAACCCGCCGCCTACGCGATCAGGGTAAATCTGTACGGTTTGCCATTCATCCGGTTGCCGGCCGCCTTCCGGGGCACATGAATGTTTTGCTGGCCGAAGCCAAAGTGCCCTATGACATTGTGCTGGAAATGGATGAGATCAACGCTGATTTTCCTAACACAGACATGGTCATTATTCTTGGCGCGAATGACATCGTCAATCCGGCGGCACAGGATGACCCGAACAGTCCGATCGCCGGTATGCCAGTGCTGGAAGTTTGGAAAGCACGACAGGTGATCATTTCCAAACGGGGTCAGGGTCGCGGCTATTCAGGTATCGAAAATCCGCTGTTTTTCAAGGATAACTCTCGGATGCTTTACGGAGACGCCAAAGCCTCGCTTGACCAATTGCTTGGCAACATCACTACCTGATAAGGCGATGGCATCCGCTTCTTGGTGATACAGAAACAACCCTCAAACAGCCAACGGCCAACCCTCCCCCCGAGTAGTTGGCCGCTGTAAATACTGTAGCACGTCCGCAGGCTTGCAGATTATGTATCTTTATGCAAAAGATTATCGGGAATGCCGACCACCTTTGCCGCTTCACGCTGTCTGATAGCCAGTTTTTCAGTGTCAAAATCATCAATCAGATCATGGAACATCGTGTGCCAATTGACCTCTGCGCCCAGATGCATGAATACAGAACCAAGACCTACCGCTGCTCTGTCCATCAGCACGAATTCACGCGGTGGCTTGATACCGCCGATGCGCTTGAGCTCAGCATGCACCTGCCCCGCTAGATCGCGGCCAGCCTTACCGTTGCGCAATTGCTGGATGGGTCGCACCTTATCCTCGAGCAGTGGGGCGTAAATAAAGCCAGCCCACATGTTCAACACGTCAATGGCCTCGTTATCAAGTCCGGCAAAACCCCAACTTTCATAGGCGTGGACCGCAAGGTCGCGGTCCTCATCGCGTAACGCTTTGTAAAGGTCAATGACTCCACCCACAAATTGCGGCCTAAACAGGCGGATCGAACCAAAATCCATGAGGTTAATCCGGTTCTCCGAATCAATCGAGTAGTTGCCCAGATGCGGATCACCGTGGATCACACCATAAAAATAGAAGGGCACATACCAAACCCGAAACATTTTTTTGGCAACTTCATTGCGCAGCTCCTGACTGGGGTTGGTCGCGAGAAATGGCATCACACGCTGACCATCAAGCCAACTCATGGTAAGCAACCGTTCGGTTGACAGATCGGCCCGATAATCGGGCAGGCTTACACAATCCTCGTCGCGCAGCATATAGCGATAAAGCTGCATGTTCACCGCCTCGCGCTGATAATCCAGCTCCTCGCGGAGTCTTTCCGACAACTCGTCATAGACATCGGATGTTGAGATCGCTGAATCATAACGCTCATAAAGCTTCAGAACCAGTTTTAGCTGCCGCAGATCAGCTTCAATGGCTGAGGCCATATCGGGATATTGCAGCTTGACCGCAAGATTATTGCCGGCCTCATCAGTTGCTTTGTGAACCTGACCCAGCGAGGCGGCGGAAACAGCCTCGCGGCTAAAGGACGAGAAACTAGACTGCCAATCCTGGCCCAGTTCAGACGCCATCCGGCGGCGGGTGAACAACCATCCCATCGGCGGCGCATCGGCCTGCAGGGCTGCCAGTTCCTCAGCATATTCCGGCGGCAGAGCGTCAGGAATCGTAGAGAGAATCTGCGCCACCTTCATGATCGGTCCTTTCAGACCGCCCAATGCCTCACGCAGATCGGCGGCATGTTTTGACCTGTCAATCTCCATGCCGAGATAACGCTCGCCAGCAACACGCGCAGCCAGCCCACCCATGGTGCTGGTCACACGTGCATAACGGCGCAAGCGACCACCCAGCTGGCCCGTGTTTTTCGAGAGTTGCTCAGACCCCTTTTCCGATGCCATCAATCAAGACCTTCCAACTCATCAATCATTCCAGAAATCATATCAAGGCCCTGAGACCAGAAAGCGGGTTGCCGTGCGTCAAGCCCGAATTTGGCAAGTGCCACGTCATAGCGCTCTGTGCCGCCTGCGCAGAGCAGGTTTTTGTATTTTGTTACAAAATCGCCAGACATGCCCGCAACGTTGGCATTCTGATAGCTCTGCCAGAGTGCATTCACCAGACAATCACCAAAGGCATAGGCATAGACATAGAAGGGCGTATGAACAAAATGTGGGATATAGCCCCAGACAGGCCTATAATCATCACCAATACGAACAGCCGGACCCAATGCCGCGCGTTGTGTCTCCATCCAGACATCAGAGATTTCCTCTGCCGTCAACTCACCACTCTCGCGTGACCCATGGAACACTGTTTCAAAATTATGAAACGCGATCTGCCGGACAACCGTATTAAGCATGTCCTCTACTTTGCCAGCCAGCAACACACGGCGGGTGTCCGCATCTTCGGCGCTGTCAACCAGCTGTCTGAACGCCAGCATTTCGGCAAACACAGACGCGGTCTCTGCAAGTGTTAGAGGCGTGTCAGACATTAGATAGCCATTTGCCGCAGCAAGACATTGGTGAACACCATGTCCCATCTCATGGGCAAGGGTCATCACATCCCGCGATTTGCCGGCGAAATTCATCAGAATAAATGGATGCGCCGATGGCGTCACGGGGTGCGAGAACGCGCCCGAGCTTTTGCCTGGCCGCGGTGCGGCATCAATCCAGCTACGCTCAAAAAAGAGCTTCGCGGTTGCTGCCATCTCTGGATCGAACCCGGTGAAGGCATCAAGCACGATCTGTTCTGCCTCAGACCACGAAAACTGCCGATCATCATCTCCCGGTAGCGGCGCGTTGCGGTCCCACCAATCGAGTCGGTCGACGCCCATCCAGCCCGCCTTCATTGCATAATACCGGTGCGAGAGATCGGCATTACGGCTGTTAACCGCCGATACCAATGCGTCAACCACCTCATCATCCACATCATTAGCAAGGTTGCGCGAGGCAACAGGTCTGGCAAAACCACGCCAGCGATCCTCAACTTCCTTGTCCTTGGCGATAGTGTTTAAGATGAGTGAGAGCAGCCGGTCATTCGCTTTCAGAGTTGCCGACAGCGATAGTCCCGCCTCTTTGCGGATGCCGGCATCAGGGCTGGATAGCTTATCAAGGATCTCGGCTTCGGTGACCTCTGCTCCTTGAAATGCAAATTTCAGCGCGGCAGCGGTTTCGTCAAACAACCGAACCCAAGCGCCCCGCCCGGCCGGCGCGCGCTCTGCCAGCATGCGCTCCATATCTGCCGACAGCTGATGGGGTGCCATCGCGCGCACCCGACGCAGCCACGGCTTCCAATAGGCACATTCAGGTGTCTTCATCAAGTCAGTAACATGGGAATCATCCATCACTGCTGTTTCAAGCTCTACAAACAAAAGTGTTGCGTTAATCTCGGCACCGGCCTCACGCACAGATTGATGATGCTTGGCAATCGCCGCATCAATGGTATTCGCAGCAAACAGCAGCTGGGCATGGCTATGCACCTTTCCCAGGGATTCGAAGATGCGTTCATACTCAGCGATCACCAAAGCCAGTTCGGCCCCGGTCGCAGTGGCCAATTTGCCCTGCCAGTTGGCGGCAAGGGTGACCGCATCTTGCCGGGCTGCAGCGAGATCTGCGGCAAGAGCCGAATCATCCATCCCGACATATAAATCATTCAAATTCCAAATCGGACTGCTGTCAGGCATGGCGTCACCATTTTATCAAAGGTCGGTTATTGTAATCGTACCAAAAGCGCAAGCCGCACCAATTCATCAATGTTTGGCCTTTCAACGGATATGGGGAAAGCAAGGGCCAATCGCAAGCCACTGAGCCTGTCTAGTCACAAGAAACTGGGGCGTTAATCACCACAATATCAGCGGCGTTACCAGAGTTTTGCCTTTTGCGCTTGCGATGACATTCAAACAGGCATAACATTTGGGGGCTCGATACATGGGTGGGGAGAGCCCGGGCAGGCGGCTTCGTTCGTCCTGTCACCGGCACCGAAGGAGCAATTCCCCAGAAACTCTCAGGTACCCGTACCCATTCATGTGAGCACTCTGGAAAGTGGCACGGCAGTGTCCACCGACGGGGAACACCTGGTCCACTGATGGTTTGGGCCATGGTTAATCTCTCAGGTTCCGTGACAGAGGGGGTGTTGCCGATGACAATCGGTAACACCGTCTTGTTTGAGGAAACTGAGGAACCCTGGAGTGGAAAACCGTCGCACCCCCCTATATGACTTTCACATCGCCCACGGCGCCCGCATGGTGCCGTTTGCAGGGTGGGACATGCCGGTTCAATACCCAGCCGGCATCAAAGCCGAACATCTTGCTTGCCGCAGCGGCGCGGCTCTTTTCGACGTTTCGCACATGGCGCAGATCGAAGTGAATGGCGACGGTGCAGACGCGCTTCTCGAGCGCCTTACCCCGACAGACCTTGAGGCCATAAAGGACGGGCGGGTGCGCTATTCGCTGTTTCTAAATGAGACGGGCGGGGTTCTCGATGATCTAATGATTGCCCGTTTCGAGGGCGCTTTGCATCTTGTCGTCAATGCTGGGCGCGCCGCGCACGACATTTCCCACCTTAAGGCGCATCTGATTGGCGCTGACACCCGGATTAAAGTGCATGATAAAAGGGCGCTTTTGGCGCTTCAGGGGCCGGGTGCGGCGACAGTATTAGGTGACCTTGGGCTTGATCTTGATGGGTTCGTTTTCATGGATATCGGGCGCTTCATGCTTGCCGGTGTTGAATGTGTCGTCACCCGGTCGGGCTATACAGGTGAAGATGGTTTCGAGATTTCCATGGCCGCCAGTGCCGCCGAAACAATCGCCACGCTACTGGCGGCGCGTGATGATGTATTTATCTGCGGGCTTGGTGCCCGCGATACGCTGCGCATGGAGGCTGGACTTCCGCTGTGGGGGCATGAGCTGGATGAGACAATCAATCCAGTCATGGCCGGGTTGCGCTTTGCGCTATCAAAAAGGCGGCGCGAGGCAGGCGATTTCTTGGGTGCCAAACAGATTTTGCAAGATTGGGATTTTGGGCCGAAACGGACACTTGTGGGCCTACTGCCAACTGGCGGCAGGCCGGTTCGTGATGGCACCAAGCTGATTATGGATGGCACGCCCGTTGGGAGCGTCACGTCAGGCGGTTTTGCTCCCAGCCTTGATGCTCCGGCCGCCATCGGCCTTGTTGAGTCGCAGTTAGCTGAGCCGGGAACAGCCTTGATTGCTGCCACTCGTGGCAGGGAAACAACTGTTCATGTGGCTTGCCTACCCTTTGTTCCACATCGGTATGTTCGTGGGTCATAGACACGCACCGAGCGGCCCAAAGAGCCGCAAAATCTGAAGGAGAAAAGCATGTTACGTTACTCAGAAGACCATGAGTGGATTCAATTGGATGGTGATATCGGCACTGTTGGCATTTCCCCACATGCCATCGAACAACTTGGCGATATTGTCTTTATCGAACTTCCAGAAGCCGGCGCAACTGTCAGCAAGGGCGATGCTGTCGCGGTGTTTGAATCTGTTAAGGCAGCGTCCGACATCTACAGCCCTGCCACTGGTGAAATCACTTCGGTAAACGAGGCGATGCTCGATGATCTGACAAGTATCACGCCGGACCGGGCGACTGAGAGTTGGCTGTTCAAGGTCAAGCTCAGTGACACCAGCGAACTTGACGAGATGATGGATGAAGCAGCCTATGCGGCGATGATCAGTTGATGCCCATGTAATGCGGCGTCCTCCAAATAACAGACGCCGCATCGTGAGCCCGGCAACGACCATCAAGTAAAAAACTTAGGCAGCAACGACCACCAAGAATAGACGACGTAAAAGCAAAGGAGTGACCCATGTCACCATTGGACAACACACACAGCATTCCCACAGCAGCGCCGCAGGCGCCATTTGCTTCACGCCATATCGGCCTTAACGCACAGGATGTCAGCACGATGTTGACAAAGTTGGGCACACCGTCTCTCGAAGCACTGCTTGACGAGGTAATTCCAGCAAAAATTCTGCGCGCCAGCCCCATGGAGATTCCACAGGCGCTTTCAGAGGCCGAGGTGCTTGCCGACTTGGCGGCGTTGGCCAGCCAGAATAGCGCCAGAACATCACTGATTGGCATGGGATACTATGGCTGCCACACGCCACCGGTTATCCAGCGCAATGTTCTTGAAAACCCAGCATGGTACACGGCCTACACCCCTTATCAGCCAGAAATTTCGCAGGGCCGGCTTGAGGCCATACTGAATTTTCAGACAATGGTGACAGACCTCACCGGCATGGATATTGCCAATGGCTCGCTTCTTGACGAGGCAACAGCGGCAGCAGAAGCCATGGCAATGGCGTTCAAGGCGCACCGTGGCAAAGGCAACATCTTCCGGGTTGACCCTGACGCCCATCCGCAGACGATCAATGTACTGAAGACAAGAGCTGCGCCGATTGGAATCACCCTTGAGATCGCAGCTGTCGGAACCCCTTTTGAAGCCGACTGTTTTGGCGCACTTATAAGCTATCCGGGTAGCACCGGTGAGGTGCGTGACATCAAGCCAGATATTGATGACATACAGGCAGCAGGCGGCATGGCAATCGTTGCCAGTGATTTGCTGGCACTCTGTGTTCTTGAATCTCCCGGCTCACTTGGTGCCGACATCGTGCTTGGCTCAGCCCAGCGTTTCGGCGTTCCCTTTGGCTATGGTGGCCCACATGCCGCCTTTTTTGCCACCAAGACAGCTCATCAACGCTCAATACCCGGGCGTCTTGTTGGAGTCAGTCAGGATGCGCAAGGCAAGCAAGCCTATCGCCTTGCACTGCAAACGCGAGAGCAGCACATCCGCCGTGAAAAGGCCACATCCAACATCTGTACAGCACAGGTTCTGCTGGCTGTGATGGCCGGTTTCTACGCCGTATGGCATGGGCCTGAGGGACTGACCCGGATTGCCAACCATGCGCATGATATGGCCTGCCGTTTCGCCGCGGCGATGCGGCGCGCCGGCCACGTTGTTCGACATGAAGCATTTTTCGACACCGTCGCCATTGAGGCAGCTGATGACCAAGACACATTGATGGCAGCAGCGCTCAAGGCAGGCTTCAATTTGCGGCCACTTGAAGGGGCGCTTGCCGCCAGCTTTGACGAAACGACAACATCGGCGCAACTAAAAAGTCTTCTGGCGGCGCTAAACGCCCCCATGCCCACGAGTGAAGATGTCGTCTCCAGCCTGCCGCAATCAACCCTACGGACCACCAGCTTTCTGCGGCAACCCGTGTTTCATAAATATCGGTCAGAAACTGAAATGATGCGGTATATGCGCAGCCTTGCTGATCGTGATCTGGCGCTTGACCGCTGCATGATACCACTCGGATCCTGCACGATGAAGCTGAATGCCACGGCCGAGATGATGCCAGTGACCTGGCCTGAATTTGCCAACATTCACCCCTACGCCCCGGATGACCAAGCCGCCGGCTATTTGGAAATGATCGATCGATTGGAAAAACTGCTCGCCACCGCGACAGGCTATGCAGCTGTCTCATTGCAGCCAAACGCTGGCTCCCAGGGTGAATTTGCCGGCCTTTTGGCGATTGCCAGATATCTTGCAGCGAACGGAGAAGGTCACCGTAACATCTGCCTCATCCCTTCCTCGGCACACGGCACCAATCCAGCGTCAGCAGCAATGGCAGGGATGAAAGTCGTCGTGGTCAAATGCGATGATGATGGCAATGTTGACATGTCAGACCTTCAGGCAAAAACTGACCAGCACCGCGATAATCTGGCGGCGATCATGGTGACCTATCCCTCGACCCACGGCGTTTTCGAGGAGTCAATTGCCGAGTTGTGCGAGATGGTTCACGAGGCAGGTGGACAGGTCTATGTCGATGGCGCCAATCTGAATGCCCTTGTCGGACATTGCGCACCACCGCAATTCGGGGCTGATGTCAGCCATCTGAATTTGCACAAGACTTTTTGCATTCCACATGGCGGTGGCGGGCCCGGCATTGGCCCTATTGGCGTTGCAGCGCATCTAGCCCCCTATCTTCCAGGGTCACCGCTTAACGGCGACAATGCGGTCAGTGCTGCGCCATTCGGATCTGCTAGCATTCTGCCGATCACCTACGCCTATATCAGGATGATGGGGCCAGACGGGCTGACCAATGCAACCAGCATGGCCATTCTATCAGCCAATTATATAGCGGCACGGCTTGGTGATGTTTTTCCAGTTCTTTACACTGGCAGCAAAGGCCGTGTCGCCCATGAGTGCATTGTGGATGTTCGGGGTGTTCAGGACCGAACCGGCATCAGTAATGAGGACATTGCAAAACGGCTGATTGATTTTGGTTTTCATGCGCCCACTATGTCCTTTCCAGTTGCTGGCACCCTCATGATTGAGCCGACGGAGTCTGAATCACTGGTGGAAATTGACCGTTTTTGCGATGCCATGTTGGCCATTGCCGCCGAGATTGAACAGGTTGCCAATGGCATTTGGCCAGCTGACGACAATCCGCTGGTCAACGCGCCGCACACAAGCGATGAAATCCTGGCTGATAACTGGACGCATCCCTACAGCCGCAAACAGGCTGCAAGCCCGAAGGGCAACGCGCAAGCCAATAAATACTGGCCACCCGTGGGCCGGGTCGACAATGCCTATGGCGACCGCAATCTTATCTGTTCCTGCCCTTCGATTGAGGAATGGGAACAGGCAGCAGAATAGCTGATTACGCCCCCTTGTTAGGTGTGATGACTTTGCCATGACCTGCCCGAGATGTTAGCCTCGGTCAGGTCATTTTTTCAGGTATCCCATAATGCGCAATCTCCAATCACCGGGCAGATCTCCCGTCGCCGCACCAACGGCCATGGCAAGCACTTCCCATCCGCTGTCATCGCAGGCAGCAATCGGCATTCTGCAGGCTGGGGGCAATGCCATTGATGCGGCGATCGCAGCAGCAGCCGTTCAGGCGGTTGTAGAACCCGGGTCAACAAGCATTGGTGGCGATTGCTTCTGCCTTTACACGCCAGTTGGCACCGACAAGCCAATTGCCTTCAACGGATCAGGGCGCGCACCTCTGGGTCTCAGTAGCAACTGGCTGCTGGAGCGCGGCATATCTGAAATCCCCCAGCAATCACCTCATTCGGTCACCATTCCGGGCGCGGTAGATGCCTGGGTGCAATTGAGCAATGATCACGGTCGGCTCTCGCTTGCGGATATTCTGGCACCAGCCATCACTTATGCCCGTGATGGCTATCCAATAACGCAGCGCGTTGCCAGCGATTTTATAGCTGGCTCTGATGTTCTGGACAGCGATGGGGCATCTGTTTTTCTGCGACAGGGCAAACCGCCGGCAATGGGATCACGACATGCCCAGCCAGCACTCGCCAAAACCATGGAACTTGTCGCTGGCAAGGGGCGCGATGGTTTTTACAAGGGACCGGTTGCCACCGATATTCTGGCAAAGCTGCGCGCCGTTGGCGGACTGCATACCGAAGATGATTTCGCCGCTGCCGTTGGTGAATATGTAACGCCAATCAAGACAGACTTCAGGGGCTATGGCATCTGGGAATGTCCACCAAACGGACAGGGGATGATTGCCCTGCAACTGTTAAATATCATGTCTGGCATTGGTATTTTTGATGATGACCCACTCAATCCAGACAGGATGCATCATGAGATCGAGGCAGGACGTCTTGCCTATCGTGACCGTGGCACCTGCCTTGCCGACCCAGCCTTTCATGGCGTACCGGTCGAAACCATCATCAGCAAGAGCTATGCCGAAGATCTGCGCAGCATGATAGACCCTGAGCACGCGCTTGGCGTGCTGCCGCCCTCACCTCTGCCGACGCAAAAAGCCACGGTCTATATCACCGTGGTCGATCGTGATCGCAATGCCTGCAGCTTTATCAACACGCTGTTCTATGGCTTTGGATCTGGAATCATGGCGCCAACCTCAGGTGTTTTGCTACAAAATCGCGGCATGGGGTTTGTTGTCGATACAGATCATCCAAACCGGGTTGAGCCGGGCAAGCGCCCCCTGCATACAATCATTCCTGCAATGGCAACGCGCGACGGGCGTGCGGTCATGCCGTTTGGAGTCATGGGCGGCGATTATCAGGCTTTTGGCCATATGCAGTTGCTGACCCGGATGTTTGACTATGGGATGGACATTCAGATGGCGCAGGATGTCGCCAGATATTTTCCCGACCCCTTTGAGAATAAAATCGAGGTTGAAAGTCCGATTCCCGCTGCAACGCGGAAAACGCTGATTAAGCGGGGACATAACATTGTCCCGGCAAAGCGTCCGATCGGCGGATCACAGGCGATCTGGATCGATTGGGAACAGGGCATTCTGACCGGCGGTTCGGACCCCCGCAAGGATGGATGTGCGATCGGCTATTGACCCAGTGCGTGGTCCACCATGCACACACCCCAAAAATGCTTAACCATAACCCCAGCATGTGGTAAACCGCCCTCTCATTCACCTGTAATGGACGCAGTTGGCAATGCCTGATCAAGATCCTGTTTCCGCCTTTCGTGCATTGAAGGGGCAACGCAAGATTGTCTGCCTGACGGCCTATACCGCGCCGATGGCGGCAGCGCTTGACCAGCATTGTGATCTCCTTTTAGTCGGGGACTCGTTGGCGATGGTTGTCTATGGCATGGACAATACGCGCGACATTGACCTTGATACGATGATCCGCCATGGCAAGGCCGTGATGCGGCGGCAAGAAAACGCACTCGTGGCGATTGATCTGCCAGCTGGCAGCTATGAGGACAGCCCGCAACAAGCGCTTGCCAGTGCACGCCGCGTAATTAATGAGACGGGAGCGCATGGCGTCAAGCTTGAAGGTGGTGTTGCCATACAGGCCCATGTGGAAGCCATTACCGGCGCCGGCATCGCGGTCATGGGCCATATAGGCCTGTTGCCACAGCATGCAGAATCTGTGAGACAGTTCCGGATCACTGGTAAGACCGACGAAGAGGCGGCGCAGTTGATGCGTGATTGTGAAGCTCTGATCAAAGCGGGTGTTTTCGGCATCGTCATGGAAGGAATAGTCGAGCCGGTTGCAAGCGTTGTTGCAGCTGCCTGCCAAGTGCCAAGCATCGGAATTGGTGCCTCGCCCAACTGTGACGGTCAGATTCTTGTAACCGAAGATATGCTTGGCATGTTTGACGCATATATTCCGAAATTTGTGCGTAAATTTGCCACCCTTCAACCAGACATCACGGCGGCTGCCATGGCCTATAATCAGGCAGTGATCGCCGGTGATTTTCCCGAAGCCGATCATCTCTATTATCCTGGCGGCGAAAAGAAGACGTGATGACGCAAACCGTTCAGGACAGACAGGCCGCCAGAACGCAAATCGCCAAATGGCGAGATAATGGCCTGACGAGTTGCCTCGTGCCCACAATGGGCGGCATTCATGATGGTCATCTCGCGCTGATGGACCGGGCGCGAACGGTCGCAGACAGAGTCATTGTCAGTATCTATGTGAATCCGACACAATTTGCCGCCAGCGAGGATTTTGACAGCTATCCACGTGAATTGGGGGCAGATTTGACCCGCATCGGACACCGCGCGGACATCGTCTATGCCCCTGCCAACCTCTATCATCCCTTGCATGCCACACAGGTCAATCCAGCGGGCGCTGCGCTCGGTCTGGAAAGTGAGTTCAGACCGCATTTCTTTACCGGCGTCGCCACAATCGTGCTGAAACTCCTGAACCAGTTGCCAACGGATTTTGCCATTTTTGGCCAGAAGGACTTTCAACAACTTGTCGTGGTTCGCCAACTTGTCCGTGATCTTGATGTGCCAGTCGAAATACTCGACCATCCAACCGTGCGCGGGGCTGATGGCCTTGCCCTCTCATCACGTAACATCCACCTATCCGCCGATCATCGCGCCATTGCGCCGCAACTCTTTGCGACTCTTTGCACAACAGCACAAAAGCTGCAAACGGGAACAAGACCCGGACCAGCTTTGGCTGACGCCAGCGATCTGCTGCGCCGGTCAGGTTTTACCAGCGTTGATTATTTGCAACTCTGCAACCCCGAGGATTTGCAGCCAACCGAGATTATAACCACGAATGCCAGATTACTTGCCGCCGTGCATCTGGGAGCCGTGCGGCTGATTGATAATATCGCGCTTGGGGATGTCATTTAAGCAATGACCATGGCGCTGTCTGACTTTATCGATTTTTCCTCATGCCCGGTTTGGGATCCAGCTTTCACCCGGCAATGTGCGGCGCGTCTGGAAAGTGACGGTGTTCTCACTCTTCCCGGTTTTTTGCGGGATGACGCAATTGACATGCTTGTTGCCGAGGCGGAGGCAAGCAAACAAGACGCCTATTTCACCGCCTCATCGCATAATGTCTATCTGTCCGAACCGCGCCCTTATCTCGATGCCGGGCATGTCTACAACCGTCAGATTACATCCTCAAAGGGCTGTATCACAACCGATCAGCTGC
>ERZ802830.842-NODE-842-length-30213-cov-11.7313_pt1 | contig 30213 bp, 25 predicted proteins | sample MGYA00345654_ERZ802830 | MGnify/ENA primary metagenome ERZ802830 (study PRJEB30503, sample SAMEA104212375) | marine metagenome | biome: Westerlies Biome; feature: [SRF] surface water layer (ENVO:00010504) within the epipelagic zone...; material: water... | reverse complement strand
AGCAGTGGACTGAAAATCCTCGTGTCGGTGGTTCAAATCCGCCCCCGGGCACCACGGAAAACCAAAAAATTTTCATAGAAACAATAGATTTTAAAACTATTGCTTTTTTAGACTTTGTTTTATTATGCGTTCGCGCCACATTATGTACACACCAGAAATCAGAATTAAGGCAGATCCTACCAACATTGAGAGAGTTGGCCGCTCGCCAAACACTAAAACTCCCAAAATTAAAAGGAAAACAATGCGAGAATATCTGAAAGGCATAATTGCCGAAAGCTCACCTATGCGGAGAGATGTTATAAGCAATAGATAGCCAAAGGAGCCTAGAATTATCATACAAGCAACTACAGCCCAATCAATTCCAGGGGGAAAAAACTTCTCTCCACTAAAAAATACCCATGCTGTAGTAAAAGGAAAAGCGGCAATCATAGTGAAAGTTGCTATACTAGCTGACGGGATATCTGGTGGAGTTAGTCTTGTGACAAGGTCTCTTATAGAAAACGCTATTAGTGCTGCGACTGCCCACAAGACAGAATAGTCCAAGCTTTGCCCTCCCGGCTGGATGACCAGTACCACGCCAACAAAGCCAATTATAATTGAACTCCAGCGGCGCCAACTAACAACTTCCTTGAAAAAAATTACTGCACCAGCAGCAACCAAAATAGGTGATGCTTGCGTTACTGTTCCTACAACAGAAAGTGGAATTTTCGTTAACCCCATGATCATTGCTACAAGGCCTAGCATTTCTGCACAGTATCTGATCAGCAGAATTGGTGAGAAGGCCCTGCGTTCTTTAAGTTTTTCACCTTTAACCATTGCGATGAGAGCAAATATTATCAGGCCGCCACTGATCAGAAAAAACATAATTTGTGATGGTGATAAAAAGGATCCAGAAATTTTTACAAATGTATCTCCAACAGCAAAGGAAGCCATTGAAATCAACATTAGTAAAATGCCTTTGGAATTCTTTTTCTGGCTTACCAACATTTCAAACTCCAAATCATAACCGTGTGTATCTAGAGTAAAACACTGACAAGCAATAGGGTATTTTTCAATCTGGACATGGCGTGAATTTATGACAAAGATCGCACGTAAAGAAATAGATTTTGAAAGAATTAAAAATGAGTAAATACGGTGAAAATGACAAGCAGGGACAATATTGGAATGAAGCCCCCGGACAGTCATGGGTGATTAATGATGCTGCAATGAACGAGCGCCTTGAAAACATTTCGGATATTTTGTTCGAAGGTTTAGATGTTAATGGGTACAACAATGGACTGGATATTGGGTGTGGTGCAGGTTCAACCACACGACGGTTAGCAACAATAATGGGCAATCAAGCAAGGGTGACTGGGCTTGATATTTCTGAAAAACTTTTAACTTTGGCAAGATCTCATCCCGAAAGCTTAGGTAAAAACTTTTTGCAGGCTGATGCTCAGTCTTACAATTTTCAACCTGAAGGGTTTGATTTGACGATATCAAGGTTCGGCGTAATGTTCTTTGAAAACCCGTTAAAAGCATTTAAAAATATAAAGTCTGCTATTCAAAAGGGTCGTGAGATGCGATTTGTTTGTTGGGCCCCACTTGGAGCTAATGATTTTTTCCTGTCTCCGCTCAAGACAGTTGTTGATATAACTGGGGTATCTTTTGCAGAGCCAGGTAATGAGCCTGGGCCACTTGCATTTAGCGACCGTAATTATCTTTCTTCTATTCTGAAGGCTGCTGAATTTTCCTCCATTAATATAGATGCTGTAGAGACCAGCATATGCACTAAAGATAGTGTTGAAAAAAATGCGGCACTTTTAATGGAAATAGGAATGGGGTTCAGAGCAATAAAAGAGGCTGCGCCCACGCATGAAGTATTGGACAAGATTAGAGAAGCATTTGTTATCGATGGAAACAAAAGATTACAAAATGGCCTTATAAGCTACGATGCCACAATTTACAGAGTGTCCGCTCTGGCTTAAAAAGTTGTCTACGGATAGGCAAATTTACATAAAATTTGGAGTGTGGAAAAGAGCCTCTGATTGAGTAACCATTGACGCCTTAAAACTTAGCTGTCACCAATGTATTATAATAGTCAAAGGTATTGAAATGTCTTATATTATGCAAGGATTTCCGCCTAAAGAGCCAAACCAAGCTACGTTGGATAACTGGCGTAAAGCCCCATATTGTAACTGGGCTTTTCATCATGTGCGAGAGCTTGTCCCTTCGGCTGAAATTCAAAATGACCCTATGAATGTTTGGGAACTAGATAGTGGTAACTTAGATACATCTAAAATTGGCCTCGATGAAGCCTTAATACAAACGGATACAGATGCTCTTGTCATCATTCATGATAACAAACTAGTTTATGAGACTTATCGCAATGGTATGACTTCGAGGGATCCCCATATTCTGATGTCAGTATCAAAGTCCATGCTGGGATTAATTGCAGGTACACTAGTAGAACGTAATGAATTAAGCGAGAAGGATCTCATAACCAAATATGTCCCCGAACTGGCTAGTAGTGCTTATGCTGAGGCCACAGTGCGCAATCTCTTGGATATGCGTGTAGGTGTTTTTTTTAATGAAGATTATCTCGCTACTGAAGGCCCTATTATTGATTACAGATACGCAGCTAACTGGAATCCTGTTCCAAAAGATCGTGAAGCTGGTGACCTACGATCTTTTATGTCTTCTTTAAAAGAAGTAGATGGAACACATGGAGGTCGTTTTCACTATGTTTCTCCAAACACCGATCTTTTAGCTTGGGTTTTTGAGCGAGCAACGGGCATGCGATATGCCGATTTAGTTAGTGATAGACTCTGGAAACCACTGGGAGCAGAAGCATCAGGATATATAACCGTCGACCGTGTAGGCGGGGCACGCGCGGCTGGGGGTAAGTGCTTTTTAGCAAGGGATTTGGCAAGGGTAGGTATGATGATGTCCAATGGAGGACAGCGCCAAGGAAAACAAGTTATCCCAAAACAATGGATAAATGACATTATTCATAACGGTGATCCTCAGGCATGGATAGATGGCGATTTTTACAATGACATGGGCAAAAGGGAGATGCACTATCGCTCCAAATGGTACATACGGAGGGAAGCAGAGCCCCTGATTTTTGGACTTGGAATTCACGGTCAATTTTTATTTATTGATCCTGCTAAACAACTCTCCATTGCCTGGTTTTCAAGTCAGAATAATCCTCTAAACAGTCCAACTTTCGAAAAAACGTATGAAATTATTCAAGAAATACGAAATGAGTTTTCGTAAATAGAATAGTTAAATATCCAATATCAAACTTAGTAAGATTCCGTCCCATGATCTATTACTGAGATACATAAGACTTTATTTTGAAATAAACAAATTAGCTGGCCAAAGCAGTACTGCAAATTCGTAAGAGTTGCACCGAAGTTATTATTACATCAGACTGCAGGGAAGAAAAATTTAATTTTTGTAATTGGAGATCTATTTTGAAAACGGTTCCTATTATTGGTTATTCTGAAAAACTTTCGGGGCGGCCTGGAGATAGAATAAACTTTATGGTTTCCAGTGAGCATAAAGAGGATTTCACTGCTCAACTGTTCCAGTCTGTAAGTGCTGATCCAAACCCTAACGGTCAAGGCATTGTTGAGTACGCGTGCGATGATTTTTTTCCAAAAAAGGCTTTTCCATCGCGTAGGCAGAAATTTCATCCTGGTTCATATGGTATGACTGAGCAACCTCTCAAAATGACCGTTGATGATAACGTTAGCTTCTCAGTTACAGTTTATCCGACACTTAGAACTTCTAGTCCTCAATCATTAATTGAATTTGGCCAATTTTGTCTCACATTAAATCCTGAAGGCCATGCAACTTTCAGTTTAGGCTCTAAAACCGTCACTACTGTTGATGCGGTTACCGTGAGGAAATGGCATCGTATAGAAGCACAGATTAACAAAACAGGTTTGATGACTATTGAATTAACCAATTTAGATAATTTGAAAGACTCTAAGCCGGCTGTTGCCCATTTTGATGTGCAGCTGGATTTGAACGAAGAGGCGAATGTTATTATCGCAGCACAGCGCGTTGTGGGGTCAATCAATAATTGTTTTAATGGTAAAATAGAAGGCCCGGAAATTCGTGCAGACGCCCAAAGTATAGCTTGCTGGGATTTTTCAAAAAATATCTCAAGTATGGTGGTGCCAGGTATTGGTTGCCCTGATCTAACACTCATGAACGCTCCGACGCGAGCTGTCACTGGCGCCTTTTGGGATGCTAGTGAAATGAATTGGCAGCATAAGCCTGAGCATTACGCCGCTATCGCATTCCACGAAGACGATATTTATGACTTCAATTGGGAGGCAGATTTTAGTTTTGTCATTCCACCCAAAATGCCTTCTGGAATTTATGTAATGCGCATTTCTTGTGAAAATGACTACGACGCAATTCCATTTTTTGTATGCCCAGAAAAAGAGCAACCTACTGCCAGGCTCTGCGTTTTGGTGTCTACCTTTACGTATGTGATTTATGGTAATCATGCACGCCCAGACTATAATGACACTTGGTTGCAGAGGATTGCTGATTGGAATGCTTACCCGCATAATCCAGCGCAATTTCAAAGTTATGGACTATCGACTTACAATAATCATTCTGACGGCAGTGGAATTTGCCACGCCTCCCATAAGAGGCCGTTGTTTAACTTAAGACCTGGCTATATTACATTTGGACAAGCTAATTGTTCAGGATTGCGGCATTTTCAGGCTGACAGTCATCTGATCTCTTGGTTGCACGCCAAGGGGATAGACTACGATATTATTACAGATGAAGAGCTCCATAATGAGGGTGTCGCAGCAATACAGCGTTACGAAGCTGTCTTAACCGGTAGTCACCCAGAATATCATACTAGTGAGACTTTGGACGCGTTAACTCAGTATCGAGATCAAGGTGGTGCCCTACATTACCTAGGCGGAAATGGATTTTATTGGAGGATAGCCCGTCATAAAGAAGAGCCGGCCCTTCTTGAAATTCGAAGAGCTGAAGATGGATTGCGGGCTTGGGCATCAGAGCCAGGTGAATATTATAACGGATTTGATGGGGCTTATGGTGGTTTGTGGCGAAGAAATGGGCGGGCCCCGCAGCAATTAGTTGGAGTTGGCTTTACGGCACAGGGAACATTTAATGGTATGCCCTTTAAACGTGTTTGCTTTGAACCTGAATTTGATTGGGTATTTGACGGTATTGATAATGAGATTATCGGTGACTTTGGTTTTAGCGGAAATGGGGCAGCAGGCTTTGAGTTAGACCGAACGGACCAAAAGTTGGATTCTGGACATAAAATCACTATTCTAGCACAATCTTTTGCTACGGATGACCATTTTATTTTGGTACCTGAGGAACAATTGACGCATTTAACAAATTTATCTGGAGGCCCAGAAAGTGAAGTAAAACGTGCTGATATGATTTATTTTGAAACACCTACAGGTGGAAGAGTATTCTCTGTTGGTTCTATTACATTTTGCGGAAGTCTACCCTGGAATAATTTTGATAATGCGGTTTCGCGCTTATTATTTAATGTTTTGTCTCATACGCTTGGAGATCTTTCCTAAAAAATCTGCGAGTTGCCGAGCATTAGATTGCTAAAAGTAAAGTGAACTGAAATCTGGTTGGTTGCTCAATGATAAAGCTTTCTCAAGTGCTGTTCCCATTTGAATCACAAAATTTTCCTGACCGGCAGGAACAACGATTTGAATACTAGTTGGTAAGCCTTTTTCGGAATAGGTAGTTGGAAGGGCTAGGGCGCTCATGTCAATGTAATTGAACGGCCGCGTAAAATAGCCAGGCGTGAAATCTTCATCAATATCAACCAGACGCGGTGCGGGCTCAAGGACAGTTGGTGTTAGCAAGGCATGAAATTCAGCCATTGCTGCTTTGAATACTAGCTGATTATCTTGTCGATTTTGTAGTCGCTCAGCATGGCTTACTGAATTTAAATCACGCCCAGCCAGCATGCGTTTCTTGACATTTTGATCCATTTTCTTGCTTGGATCATCATAAAATTTACGGTGGTTCTGATACCCTTCGTACATTGAAATAGCGCCGTTTAATTGGGCCAAATCATCATAGGGTATGGGGGGTTTAAAAATTTCCAATTCGGCACCCAACTCTACTAGTAGCTCGAGCGTTGCATCATAGCTTTCAAGAACATTATCTGTGCAACGGGAACGTTCTTCTTGGCTTAGGATACCAAGCTTTAATTCTTTGAATATATTTTCTTGAATTCTGAAAATTCCACGGCCGTTCATTATATCTTTTTCTAGATTATCTGCATTCATGCCCTGCATAATTGAAAACATTAAAGCCAGATCTGCCATATTACGGGTCATTGGGCCGGGTGTATCTAATGTTTGAGATAAAGGCATTATCCCATCTGTAGGAAGGCATGCTTTACTTACTTTCAGACCGGTTAATCCGCAAAAAGCAGCCGGTAGACGGACAGATCCCCCTGTGTCGCTACCTGTTGCGCAACTCGCCAGTCCGCTTGCCACTGCAACACCGGAGCCTGAAGAAGATCCACCTGGTACTCTTGCTTCTTTCAAATCCCATGGGTTCCATGGAGTGCCCATTTGTTCGTTTGTCCCCCAGCCACCTAAAGCGCATTCAACTGTTTTTGTTTTTCCAATTACAATGCCACCCGCCTCTAATAGTCTGCTTGCAACGGTTCCAGTCGTTGGTGAAATTCTCTGAAGCATTTCGCGAGATCCGCAAGTGGTTATCTGACCTTCCAATTCAAAGATATCTTTAAGGGCAAATGGAATACCGTGGAACGGTCCAAGGCGTTGGTCATTTGCAATAGCTGTATCAGCCTCTTTAGCTGCGGCGAGTGCGGCATCCCCATAAACAGATTGATAGCTGCCCAATTTTGGGTCAATTGCCTCGATACGTACCAATTGTGCTTCCATTACCTCACTTGGTGAGACTGATCTGTTCCGAAAAGCTTTGGAAAGCTTCATGATTGAAGCGTAAGGGTCACTGGCCAAGTCGCTCATATTAATATTTCCTTGGGTTATTTCAAACAGTCAATTTTATCTATTAGGCCACAATTATTAAAATGTGACTATCCAGCGATTTTTCGGTCCCATTTTTGTCCAGGTACCGCTGCCAGTAGATCTCTCGTATAACTGTGCTGAGGACTCTTAAAGATTTCACCTGTTGCCCCAGTTTCTACGATCTCTCCATAGCGCATAACGGCTAAACGATCGCAAACCTGCGCTGCAACTCTTAGATCATGTGTGATGAATAGCATCGACAAATTCATACTTTCGCGGATTTCATCTAAAAGCTCTAATATCTGCGCTTGAATTGACACATCAAGGGCAGATACAGGTTCATCCGCTACTAAGATCTCTGGGTCCAAAGCTAAAGCTCTTGCTATCCCGATCCTCTGCCGCTGACCACCAGAAAACTCATGAGGATAGCGGTTGAATGCGCGCTCATCAAGCCCCACTATCTCTAATAATTCGCGAGCTCTAGCTTCTGCATTTTGTCTTGACTCACCTTGAATTATTGGCCCTTGTGATATGATTTGGCCAACTTTGATGCGTGGATTTAGAGAAGCAAATGGATCTTGAAACACCATCTGAATTTTAGTTCGGAATGGGCGCATTTCTGCTCGGTTTAAAGCGCGAATATCAATATTATCAAGCATGATATTTCCGCTATCGCTGTCAAGTAGACGAATAATACAGCGTGCTAACGTTGATTTGCCAGAGCCACTCTCTCCAACGACACCCAGTGTCTCGCCACTTCGCAAATCTAGGGTGACATCTTTCACCGCATGAACAAAGCGATTTGGTTTGCCTAATCCAAAAAAACTTTTCCCACCTCCGAATGTCTTCTGAATTTTATCACCGGACAAGACAATTTGCTCAGAGCGAGGACGCGGTGCGCGCGGTATCAAACTTGGTACGGATGCGATCAGCGCCTTTGTGTAGGGATGCTTAGGTTTATTTAGCACCTTGTCGACTGTCCCCGTCTCTACCACACGGCCATATTGCATGACAACAACCCGATCAGCTATGTCAGCTACTACGCCAAAGTCATGTGTAATGAACAAAACACCTGATTTATGAACAGCTTGCATTTCACTTATCAGTTTTAAGATTTGGGCTTGGGTTGTAACATCCAAAGCGGTTGTTGGTTCATCAGCGATCAAAATTTTAGGCTCCAATGCCAAAGCCATAGCGATCATCGCTCTTTGACGTTGTCCACCTGATAGCTCATGTGGATAAGCTGCCATAATCTGCTTAGGATCAGGTAATTGGACATCCTCAAGGAGCTCAATGGCCCGTTTGCGGCGTTCACTTTGTGACATTTCTGCATGGTATCGGAACACTTCATCGATCTGACCACCAATGGTCATTACTGGATTAAGAGCAGTCATCGGTTCTTGAAAAATCATAGAAATCTCACTACCGCGAATTTGCCGCATTCTTGGTTCAGCAGCCTGTGTAAGATCTTCACCACAAAACGTTATGGTACCTTTTTTTACGCGCACATGAGGAGCGGGCAATAAACCCATCAAGGCACGCGCTGTCAAAGATTTACCGGAGCCGCTTTCTCCAACGATACAAAGCGTTTCTCCTGGAGAGAGCTCGATGTTAAGATCTTCAACTGCAAGATCACGTTCAGAGCCTTCTGGCAATGCAATGTCAAGTTTGGATATTTGAAGGAGTTTATCAGTCAATTTCTTTCCCTCAAACGAGGGTTCAACGCATCATTTAAGCCTTCGCCAACTAAGTTAATGGCCAGTACTGTTATTAAAATTGCGATGCCAGGAAACGTACATATCCACCAAGCTACCCGGAGCATTGATCGCCCGTCACTTATTATGAACCCCCAACTCATAACGTTGGGATCACCTAACCCTAAGAAAGCTAATCCACTTTCAATCAAAATTGCTGTAGCCACCATTAGTGACCCAATTACTATAATTGGGCTGAGGCAATTTGGTAGTATTTCAGCGAGCATAATACGCACGTCGCTCATACCTAAGGTATGACAAGCTTGCACAAATTCTCGGTTTTTAAGTCCCAAAAACTCGCCTCGTACTAAACGGGCTACGGCAGGCCAAGACACTACTGTAATAGCGATGACAACGCTTTCAATTGAGGGCTTCATAATAGCTACAAGCAAGATCGCAAATACAAATGAAGGGATCGTTTGAAACACTTCAGTGATGCGCATCAAAATATCATCAACAATCCCACCGTAGTATCCAGCGAATGCACCAAAAATAACTCCAATAAAAACTGCAGCAAGGGTAGCAATCAATCCGATTAATAAAGACGTTTTGGCTCCATGTGCAATGCCTGAGGCAACGTCACGACCGATTGAATCACTTCCCAAAAGAAAACCATTTTCTCCTGGTGCTGATAAAGGAAACTTTGAGTAAAGAAAGGGATCTGTAGGGAAAATGAAATTCGCAATCGCAGCAACAAAAATAACAACGCAGAGTATAATTAAGCCAAGCACTGCTTGACGATTACGCGAAAACCTTTTCCAGAAATCTGACATTTCAGTTAACTTCTATTCTTGGGTCTAGGAAACAATAAATTACGTCAACCACGAGGTTGACAGCAACTACGAGTGCAGACGACAGCAAGAAAATGCCCAAAAGTAAATTGAGATCCCTGGCAAATAGTGACTCAAAAGCCAGCATGCCTAATCCAGGCCAAGCAAATACTGACTCAACTATTACTGAGCCTCCAATCAGGGCTCCAACTTGAACCCCCGCCATTGTAACGACTGGCAGGAGCGCATTGCGTAGCACATGTACGAATGTAATTCGTCGCTCTGAGACGCCTTTTGCTCTTGCTGTAATTACGTAATCTTGCCCGTATTGTTCAAGCATAGATGCACGCATCATTCGAGTATAAAGTGCGAGATAAAACAGCGATAAAGTGATTGTTGGCAGCACCAAGTGATGCGCAATATCTTTAACACGCTCAAAACCTTCATAGAACATGGCACTGTTTTCCATTCCACTGGTGGGAAACCAATCGTTTTTTATCGAAAACAAAATAATCATCATTAACCCAACCCAAAAAAGTGGTGTCGCATAGGTGATGAGCGCAAATACGCTAACCATAGAATCTTTCCATGTGTTCAGGTTGATTGCGGCAAATAGGCCAAGTAGAACTCCAAAGCCAACTGCCAAAAGAATTGTGCTAACCATTAATATTAAGGTTGGCCAAAAACGATCAATTATAAGTTCAGTGACTTGCATATCGTGACGAAATGAATAGCCAAGATCAAGTTGGATAACGTTTTTCAAATATACGGCTAGTTGAACTGGCAGTGGCTTATCTAAGCCAAATTTTTTCCGCATCTCTTCCATATATTCAGGGGTTGCAGATCCAGCTTCTCCTGCCAGCACGTCAACGGCGTCTCCTTCCGCTAAGTTTAGAAGAAAGAAGTTCAGTACAACGATTGCAAGGATTATTGGAATTCCTTGAATGAGCCTTCGGGAAACGTAGCGGATAATCTTACTAGATCTATTCATATTGTGATCATCTTCAAAAATTTAGAATTCATTGAGCCGAGTATAGCCCCGGCTCAATGCATTATTTACTAATTAGTCGAGATATGCATCCCCAAAAGATGCGTAAGCACCCATTGCAGAACCATACGCTCCTTTGAGCTTGGTGTTATAAACAACTAAAAACTCAAGTTCGAAAAGGTTCACAACAGGCATATCATTTGCAAGTATTTTTTGAATATCGAGATATATTCCTGCACGCTTTGTAGCATCAGGCGTTGTCATTCCCGCAGAAAGTAACGCGTCCAACTCTGGATTGCTATAACGTGAGGAATTCACAAAATGCGTGCCCTTACGGATCATGTTCGTTCCATAATGACGATGAACACCCAAAACCGGATCTGACAACTGATAAAAGTAGTTGAGATTCATCTCGAAGTCGTAGTTGTGATAAACACGCTTTAACCATGTTGGCACGTCTTCGTATCGCAATTCGACCTGGATCCCAATTTCACCAAGAACCTGCTGGATATACTGTCCACCACGTTTCCAATCCTCACCATAAGGGATAAGATCAAACATACCTTTCATCCTAACGCCATTACCATCTCTGGCATAACCCGCGTCGTCCAAGATCTTGTTTGCAGCGGCAACGTCCCCATTGGCAGGATAATTAGGCATCTTTGCGTGTAGACCGGTTGCACTAAAATTACTTGAAAGAGCACTTGTTGCAGGCTTTCCATATCCAAAGAAAATCGTATCAATCATATACTGTCTGTCGATTGCTGTAGAAATAGCTCTACGCACTGCTGCATCAGTAAAAGGACCTTCTTTTGTATTAAACTCAAGCAGGGCCATAGGGTTGATCATTGAATAACCATCAGTCGTTAAACCAATATTATCTTTTTCTTTGTTGAGACGTACGGCTTCAACATTTGACACGGCATTGTAGGCTGCATAAAGCACTTCACCTTTTTCCATTGCTGCAGCTCTGGTTGAGGCATCAGGTACAAAACGGCCAACAATTCGGTCAAGATATGGGCGACCTTCTCTCCAGTAGTTTTCATTCTTATCCAAACGCATGTACTGACCTTTTTTCCACTCAACGAATTTAAAAGGACCAGTTCCTATTGGATTATTAGCTAATTTTGCGGTCTTGACGTCCTGTCCTTCTAAGTGATGCTTTGGCACCATAGGAGATTCATAAGAAGATAATGCGCGCAACATGTAAGGTGCTGGGTTGTCAAGGTTAAACACTGCGGTGTGTGCGTCTGGAGTGTCAATGCTGGACACTTCTTTGAAGGAATTTGGCCCTCTTGGGTGAACTTTCTTCAAAACATCCATAATTGTAAACTGCACATCTTCAGAGGTGAATGCTTCACCATCATGCCATGTTACACCCTTGCGAAGGTTGAATGTTATAGTTTTTCCGTCTGGGCTGACATCTACACTTTCAGCCAGCATGGGTACCATTTTACCGTCGTTATCATAGTCAACTAAGCCGTCATATATTTTGGGGCCTAAAAGTCCAATTGGTCCCGAAGTCGACACATATCCAGCCATGGTTGGGGGTTCGGGCTGCACTAGGAAAACCAGTGATCCACCAGCTTGTTGGGCTTGTGCAAAGCTCCCAACTACTGCGATGGAAGCGGCCGCTAAAACCCCTTTCATAATTTTTGTTAGTTTCATTTCTTTCTCCTCCCTTTTTTTAATTACGTTATGTTTTGATTACGTAACGTAAAGAATAGTGAGGCCTATTTGCTTCTACGAGTCAATAAAAATACACTGAGATGTCATTTTGATATCTTTTCACTGATTAAATATACGTGGTTGAATCTGCACAGAAAAACCTGCAATGTTTTGGTTCAGTAACATTATGAGGCAAAAATGGTTACCAATAATTGGGATGAATCGACTGAACTGGACAAGCTGGCAGAACTTTCAATTAAAACGGGAGTAGCACTTCAGCAGGGTCAAGATCTTTTGATTACGGCTCCTTTGGAAGCAGCGCCACTAGTTCGTCGCTTGACCTTTCATGCTTACCAACAAGGCTGTGGAATTGTAACGCCTCTATACACAGATCCCGAGGTGACCCTTTTAAGGTACAAAAATGCTCACAAAGATTCTTTTGATAAAGCTACTGACTGGTTGTTCGAGGCTATGGGTGCTGCATTTGATAGAAATACCGCACGTTTAGCCGTTGTAGGCGAAGACCCAATGCTGTTGTCTGAACAAAATGCAGATGATATTGGCCGTGCAAACCAGGCTGTTTCGAAAGCTTCTTCGCCAGTTCGGGAAAGAATTACACGCTTTAATGTAAACTGGAACATTATAGCTTGGCCAGGAACTCAATGGGCCAAAAGGGTTTTCCCGAATTTAGAAGAAGCAGAAGCTCAGGAGCAACTTGCGAGAGCAATCTTTCAAGCATCGAGATTGGACGGAAAAGACCCCATAGAAAACTGGAATATACATAATAAAAACCTCAGGACGAAAACAGACTGGTTGAATGCAAAGAATTTTGATTCACTTCATTTTTATGGAGATGGGACTGATCTTAAAGTTGGTCTTGCGGAAGGGCACGAATGGATGGGTGGTGCGTCAAAGGCCCGGAATGGAGTTATTTGTAACCCCAATATTCCCTCTGAAGAGGTGTTTACCACACCACACGCTTTAAAAGTTGATGGATATGTAAAATCTACCAAGCCCCTGTCTCATCAAGGTACTTTAATTGAGAATATTTCTGTAGTTTTTCAAAATGGAAGGATTACAGAAGCAAAAGCATCTAAAGGGGAAGAAGTGTTTTTGAAACTAATTGACACAGATGATGGAGCGCGCAGGCTGGGGGAGGTGGCACTTGTACCGCATAGCTCTCCAATATCTCAAAGTAATCTTTTGTTTTATAATACTCTTTTTGATGAAAATGCGGCCTGTCACATTGCTTTGGGACAATGCTACTCAAAATGCTTCAAAGATGGCGATACCCTCTCTAAAGATGAAGTTATCAAGAATGGTGGTAATAGTAGTATGATCCATGTAGATTGGATGATTGGTTCTGATACCATAAATATTGATGGGCTAGATCAAGATGGTAGGGTAACGCCAGTTTTCCGGGCTGGAGAATGGGCTTTGTAAAATAACCTGACCATTGAAGCTGTATTTTACAATTTAATTCTAAAAATGAATTTTCTTAATTTGTATTTTTACGTGGATTGACAGCTTTTTGGGGCCAGTTAGTATTACTTGGGAAATTAGCTTAGATTAGAAGTTTTTCTTGCGATGAAATTGAATAATCAAGAGCGGGCCATGTTGGCTGGTGATTTTGGATTAGCAGTTAAGTGGGCAATGGAGCATCAGCTGCAAGTTGGCCGTATGTTCGATGCTGAAGACATGGTTGACGTTAGTCAGGCCCATATGATGGCGGACCCAGAGTCACTTGGAGAGGCTGGTGTCGCTTTTGTAGAGAACTTAGCTGAAACTGATGTAAAAGTTCGAGTGCCCATGATTACCGACCCACGTGGTGTTGATCTAAATTACTATGAGCCGCTTGGCCAAACAGAAAATATGGCGGTGCTAGAACGCCGGTTCATAGCTGCATGTAAGAAAATGGGTATAACGATGACGAATACCTGCATAAATTATCAAACGATCATGCCACCTGTTTTTGGGGATCATGTTGCGTACGGTGATACAGGAGTTGTAATTTACTCAAACTCTGTTTGTGGAGCGCGATCTAATTTCGAGGGTGGGCCTTCAGCTTTAGCAGCGGGACTTACTGGGCGAACCCCTAGATATGGACTTCATCTAGATGATAATCGAAGGGCAACAAAAAGATATCAGGTTGCAGAAGAGCCTCAGGACCTTATGGACTGGGGAGCCTTAGGAGCAACCATTGGAAGGATGGCAGGAAGCTATTGGGAAGTTCCAGTCATAGAGGGGATAGAGACCGTCCCAACCTCAGACCAATTAAAGCATTTTGGTGCAGCAATGGCCAGTTATGGGTCGGTTCCATTATTTCATATTGCTGGCATAACTCCTGAGTGCCAAAAGTTAGAAGATGCAGGTGGTGTAGATTTAGAAATAATAAAGGTGACTACACAAGCTATAAATAGGTTGAAAGAACCCTTTTCTGCGGTAGGCGATTTGGTCGATGTCGTGGTTTTTGCAGCTCCTCAATTAAGTATTATTGAGATGGCAGAGCTGGCTCAACTTTGTCGTGGTCGGAAACGCTCTGAAACAACAGACGTTATTGTTTGTACTTCTGCACAGGTTTATAGCGATGCGGTCTCAATGGGTTATGTGGCGGAAATCGAGGGTTTCGGTGGCCAAGTTTTGGTTGGTACATGTTTCTATCAGCAGTACGCAAGAGAAATTGGTGAAGCTAATGGCTGGATACGCCTACTGAGTAATTCTGCTAAAATAGTAAATATTCTTGGTGGATATGGTTATCAACCTTCCTTGGCGAGTATGGAAGCCTGCATTGCATCTGCTGAAAAAGGTATAATTGTTAAATGAGAAAAGAATTAAAATGTCATGTTGGAATAGGGCCCGAAGTTAAAGGCGTTGCTCTTGTTGCTAATGATAATTTTTCAGCGCGTTATGATCTAGATCGCATAAATGGTGTTTTTAGCAGACCACAGCATAAATTATATGGCAAAAGTTACAAAGATGTCATTCTCGTTTTGAATACGGCCAAGGGAGGTGTTGCAACGGCTTGGATGCTTTATGAAATGGCTTCAAGGGAAATTGCGCCCAAGGCTATTTTGTTTAACTCGGTAAATACAATATTAGCTCAAGGAGCGGCTTTGGCTGAAATGACGATGGTTGATCGGTTTGAGGACGGCGATGTAACAAAGTTAATCAAAACGGGTGACCTTCTCATAGTTTGTCCAGATGAGGGCAAAGTTATCTTTGCACATTAATGAAGATTAAATTTTTAATTGGCCCAAAAAAAAGAGCTATTAGAAGTATTATTAGACTTTATTTTTATCTAAATTAATGAAACAGAGTGATCCATGTCGAGTGTCCGTTCTGAATTTAATAAGGATTTTGTTTTTGGGGTTGCTACAGCTGCATACCAAATAGAAGGCAGCAAATTCGGAGATTGTGGCGAAAGCATCTGGGATCATTTTGCTAAAAATGGTGGCACCGCTAATGGCCATAATGGGTCACTTGCCTGCGATCATTTTCATCGCTTTGAAGAGGACCTCGATCTTTTAGTTGATGCAGGATTTGATGCTTACCGTTTTTCATTTTCTTGGTCACGCCTTTTTCCTGATGGAAAAAACCTGAATATCAAAGGGCTAGATTTTTATAAGCGGCTTTTAGATGCAATCAATTCACGCGGTCTCCGCCCCTATGGAACAGCCTACCATTGGGATATGCCCCAGGAGCTTGGTCTTTTGGGGGGGTGGACTGTCCGTGAAAATGCAGAGCGCTTTGGTGAGTACATGGGTTTCATAGCGCGAAATTTTGGCGGTGATCTTGAAAACCTAGTTTCTATCAATGAACCTTGGTGTGTTGCTTGGTTATCACATTACCTAGGTGAACATGCGCCAGGCCTGCAAGATTTAAGTCGTGCTGCCAAAGCCAGCCATTATGTTTGTCTGGCGCACGGACTGGGGGTTCAGGCTGCGAGGGCAGAAACAGAAAAACCTATTGGCATCGTATTAAACTTTACACCTGGTCGTTTGAAAAAAGATAGTCAGCGTAATACTGCCGCTCTAGAGGATTATGAAGCTATTACAAATACTTGGTATCTGTCCGCCGTTACTAAAGGTGAATACCCTGATGCTGCACTTCGCGAGATAGGGTCCCATCTACCCGAAAATTGGCTAGATGATATGGACGTAATTAATCAGCCAATAAATTTTATTGGAATAAATTACTACACAACGGTCATGTTAGAGGCGGGGGGTAAAGATTTTCCTTTCACTAAAACCGTTGACCGGAATTTACCCAAAACTGATATGGGTTGGGAAGTAGAGCCTAAAGGGCTAACGGATGCGATAAATTTAGTATCTGATTACGCTCCAGGTTTGCCGCTTTATATAACTGAAAATGGAATGGCGTCTAAAAATACTATTACAGATTCCGATCGCATTGAATATTATCAAGATCATCTTGGCGAAGTTGCAATGGCGGCAAAAACCTTACCCATAAAGGGTTATTTTGCGTGGTCACTTTTAGACAATTTTGAATGGGCTTTTGGTTACACCAAACGTTTTGGTATTGTGCACGTGGACTTTGAAACACAAAAAAGAACAAAAAAGGATAGTTTTAAATGGTGGCAAAGCGAGCTTGTGCGTCCATCTAAATAGATTGAGATAAAAATTTTATGCCCAGCTATAAGTTTTCTGCAGCTTTTAAAAATGCTCTTATCACGGGCACTTCTTTTCTAGCTGTGAGATACATCAGTGTTTCGGTCATCTCTGTATGCCCTGCATCAATATCAATGTGGGCCAAACGTGGGTCTTGTCCAATTTCAGCCTGTGAAACAAAGCCTATACCTAGTCCATTTGCCACTAACTCATGAAGTCCTTCTCGCCCGGTAACTTCAATAACTGGCACAAGCTGTTTTTTTTGTTTCAATGCTTCCGCAATAAGAGTTTCCCTCGTGTGTGAGCCATTTTCTCGAAAAACTAAAGGTAACTGTTCCAAATCTTGAAATGACAGTGATTTAGGAATTTTATTGAAAAACTTTTTTGATGCAATCGCTTTAATTTTCGAAGTTTCTAAAGTGAGGGTTTGCAGATCTGGGCCTTCAACTGGGCTACCTATAACCCCAATTTCAGCATCATAATTTCTTATGGAAGTTGTAACTTCTTTGGAATTTCCTATGGTTAAATCAATGATTACGTCTGGATAATTTTTTCGGAAACTTTTCAATATTTTTATAATGTGAATTGCAGAGTCGGCGACGATTCTTATTTTTCCAGAGACCGAAGCGCTTGATTTGCTAAGGTGGCTATTTATTTGCTCCTCAACTTCAAAAAACTGCTTGGTAAGAATAAACAATTCCTTTCCAGCTGAGGTGAGCGAAATCCTCTTTTTTTCTCTTTTAAAGAGTAAATTATCGTAGAATTCTTCCAGTTGTTTCACGTGGCCACTTAGAACTGGTTGAGAATGCTGCGTTTTTTCAGCGGCTTTGGAAAAGCCACCATAAGTTGCAACGCAATGAAAAGCTCTAAGTTGTGAATATGTCATTTTCAACCTATAAAAAAAATGATTAAAGATATAAGAACTAACGATTTTACTTATGGGTGATTTTTAATTTTATATAAAGAAAAAATCGTTTTGGGTGATTGAAATGTCTTTGTCTGATAAAATCTTTCCTCCGCCAAAATTTGGTGAGCCTTATCTTCTAACGCCGGGTCCATTGACCACGGCTTATGAAGTAAAAGAGGCGATGTTAAAAGATTGGGGTAGTTGGGATGAGGACTTTCGAGATCTTACAAAAAAATTACGAAAAAACCTCCTTTCTCTACTTGGGAAAAGCAAAAATTTATATGATTGTGTTCCAATTCAAGGCTCTGGAACTTTCGCTGTTGAATCTATGTTGGGTACTTTTATTCCTAAAGATGGAAAGCTTTTGGTTTTAGCAAACGGCGCTTATGGTCTTCGCGCTGCTCAAACTATGGATTATTTAAATCGGGATTATCATCTGCTTGATAAAGGGGATTATTTACCTCCTAGAGGCGGTGAAGTGGCTGATATTTTGGAAAATGATAAAGCAATAACTCACGTTTTGGTTATTCATTGTGAAACAAGCTCTGGTATTTTAAACCCATTAGAAGAAATCGGCGCAGTCGTTAAATCTGCTGGGCGTAAACTTTTGATTGATAGTATGTCAGCTTTTGGGGCGGTACCCGTAGATCCAGAAAAGATTGATTTTGAAGCCATGGTTTCTTCTGCAAATAAATGTATTGAAGGTGTTCCAGGTTTTGGGTTTGTTTTTGCAAAGCTTTCGGCACTGGGAGCTGCAAAGGGTAATTGCCATTCTCTTAGTCTCGACGTTGAAGCGCAATGGAGTGCTATGGAGAAATCTGGCCAGTGGCGCTTTACTCCGCCCACTCATGTAGTTGCTGCATTTTTAACTGCTTTAGAAATACATGAAGAGGAGGGCGGTGTTGCTGGACGTGGAGCTAGATATACTAATAATCGCGACGTGATGGTCAGCGGTATGCGCGATTTAGGTTTCGAAACTCTACTAGATGAAAGGTGGCTGTCGCCAATTATAGTGACGTTTTTTTGTCCTGCTGATCCAGCATTTGAGTTTAAAAAGTTTTATGATCTTATGAAGAGTGAAGGCTATATCATTTATCCAGGCAAGTTAACTGTTGTTGATAGCTTTCGCATTGGTTGTATTGGTAGAATGGACGCCCATGTCATGAAAGGTGTTGTATTTGCAGCAAAAAAAGCACTTGAAACGATGGGTGTAGAAAGCGCAGCTCCACCTGAAGCTGCATTTCTGGAAAGACAAAGACTATCAGAATTACAGGAATGAAGGGAATTCTTAATGGGAACTGAAAATGAGGTTGAAGCGAACGGTCGGAAATATACACCTGCCTTAGATTGTGCAGTTGTGATTTGTCTTGATGGCTGTGAACCTGAATATCTTGATATTGCGATATCGGAAGGTTTAATGCCTAATTTGCAGCGTATTCGGAAGGAGGGTACAGACGCACTTGCCCATTCGGTTATTCCTTCTTTTACGAACCCCAACAATATGTCTATTGCCACGGGACGTCCGCCATCAGTTCATGGAATTTGTGGAAATTTTTTATTTGATCCTGAAACTGGCGAAGAGGTGATGATGAATGACGTACGTTTTCTTCGCGCACCTACTTTATTCTCAAAGTACTACGAAGGTGGGTCCAGAGTTGCAGTGGTTACAGCGAAAGATAAGTTACGAGCGCTACTGGGTGCTGGTCTAGAATTTGGCGAAGATCGCGCCATTTGTTTCTCGTCTGAGAAAGCTGATTTAGCGACAAAAGCTGATAACGGAATTCATAATGCGAGCGAGTGGCTAGGCAGACCAGTTCCTGAAGTTTATTCTGCAGATCTTTCAGAGTTTGTATTAGCTGCTGGTGTAAAGATTTTGAAAGAGTGGTCGCCAAACGTGATGTACCTTTCAACTACTGATTATGTCCAACATAAATTTGCGCCTAATCAACAAGGCGCCAAAGATTTTTATTCTATGGCTGATAAATATATTGGAGAACTTGACGCTCTGGGTGCTGCTTTGGTAGTTACCGCTGACCATGGGATGAAGCCGAAGCATGACGCTAACGGAAAACCCTCAGTAATTTACGTTCAGGATATTTTAGACCAATGGTTGGGCCAAGCCGCAGCAAGAGTTATTTTACCAATTACCGATCCTTATGTTGTTCATCATGGTGCACTTGGCTCGTTTGCAACTGCGTATTTGCCTGCAGAAGTAGACACCAATGAAATAACTGAAAAGTTATCCAACCTTGAGGGAATTTTATTAGTAATTAATAAATCAGAAGCGGTTAAAAGATTTGACCTTCCCTCGGACAGGATAGGGGACATTGTTATTATTTCCACAGAGAATATGACATTGGGAACTTCTGTTGATCGCCATGATCTTGAAGCTTTGAAAGAGCCCCTGAGAAGTCATGGGGGTTTAACTGAACAGGAAGTCCCTTTTATAGTAAATCGTAACATTGATTTGCCTGAAGTGCCAAATTTAAGAAATTACGATGCCTTCTTTTATGCAAGTATTGCAGCAAATACCTGATGCATTAACTTTCAGTAAACGAATTTAGTCCCAAATAAGGAGACCACTTATTATGTCAAAACAAACTATTCGTAACGAAGCAATGCGTATTGGCGGTGAAAAAATCTTCACTGATAAAACTGTCGATGTAACTTATCCTTATACTGAAGAGGTAATAGCCACGGTGCCTGCTGGCAAAGCAGAACATGCAAAGAAGGCATTTGAAATTGCAGCAAATTACAAGCCCTCTCTAACACGGTATGAAAGACAACAAATACTATTTCGTGCTGCAGAAATTATTAGGGATAGACGTGAAGATATTGCCCATTGGCTAACTTTGGAGTTAGGCATTTGTAAACAACACGCGTTATATGAAACAGGGCGGTCCTACGATGTTTTTACTTTAGCAGGACAGCTCGCTATTCAAGATGATGGTGAAATTTTTTCGTGTGATTTAACCCCTCATGGAAAAAGTCGAAAAATTTTCACAAAGAGAGAACCCGTTCGTAGTATTTCAGCGATTACTCCTTTCAATCACCCTTTGAATATGGTTGCCCATAAAATAGCTCCTGCCATTGCGACAAACAATTGTGTGGTTTGCAAACCTACGGAACAGACGCCGCTAACGGCTATAACCTTGGCTGATATATTATATGATGCCGGTTTGCCCCCAGAAATGTTCCAAATCGTAACGGGTCTGCCGCAAGATATTGGCGATGAAATGATAACAAACCCCAATATTGATATCATTACATTTACTGGCGGTGTCCCAGTGGGGAAAATGATTGCTGAAAAGGCAGGTTATAAAAGGACTGCCCTAGAATTAGGAGGTAATGATCCTTTGATAATATTGAATGATCTCCATGGGAGTGATTTTGATAAAGCTGCTACTATTGCTGTAGCAGGTGCAACTGGGAACTCTGGTCAGCGCTGTACAGCTGTTAAGCGAATATTAATTCAAGAAAGTATCGCGGATAAAGTTGTTCCATTGATACTCGAAAAAGCTCAGGCCATTAAATTCGGAGACCCCATGGATCCAGATACGCAACTTGGATGCGTTATTAATGCGAAAGCAGCTGAGCTTTTTGAGAAACGAGTTTTTGAAGCCGAAGCTAAGGGTGCTGAAATTTTATATCACCCAGGTCGTGAAGGTGCTTTACTGCCACCAATAGTAATAGATCACGTGCCTCATGAATGTGATTTGGTCATGGAGGAAACATTCGGTCCAATTATACCAATAGTTCGTGTCCCTGATGACGATCTAGAGGTTATGGATATTTCAAATAGCACTGAGTTTGGCCTTTCCTCTGGAGTTTGTACAAACAATTTAATTCGAGCAACCAACTACATTGAGGGACTTGATGTCGGAACAGTCAATATTTGGGAGCAGCCAGGATATCGAATAGAAATGTCTCCTTTCGGTGGCATTAAAGATTCTGGCAACGGTGTGAAAGAGGGTGTACTCGAAGCCATGAAGTTTTTCACCAATGTTAAGACTTATTCATTTCCTTGGCCGAACTGAGCATCAAAAGATTTTTGTCTGAGAGAAATATATGACCGTTCCGGTCTTTAGTCTGGTTTTACTGGCTGCTGCTCTTCACGCAATTTGGAATGCTGTTATCAAGGGCACGGGTGATAGGACAATCGCCATTGGTTTGGTAGCTTTGGGCCATATATGGTCTTGGGGTTAATTGGTGCCGCTATTTTGCCGCTTCCCGATATTAAGGTCATTCCATTTATAATAGCCTCTACTTTAATACACTGGGGTTATTATTACAGCTTAACGACGGCATATAAGTTTGGTGACTTGTCTCTTATTTATCCAATTGCGAGGGGAATAAGTCCTGTCATTGTGACCTTCTTTGCTTTTTTCTGGATCAATGAGCGATTGACCTGGGTGGAAATGAGCGGTGTGCTCTTGATTTCAACGGGCATTTTGTTTTTAGGTCTGAGGTCTTTATCTAATGAAAAGTCCATCCCTGGTTTAGTCTTTGCTTTGACAACGGGAATGTTAATCGCTGCTTATTCTTTAACTGACGGTTTTGGTGTACGCCTTACTGAAAATCCACTTTCTTACATAGTCTGGCTATTTATTGCAGAAGGCTTTGTTGTATTTTATATCTTTGGCAGATTTAGGGTAAGATTACTAAAAGCGTCATTTTATGAAATAGTGTTGGGCTTTTTTGCTGGAGTTATTTCTACTCTTGCTTATGGTCTAGCGTTATATGCAAAAAGCCTAGCCCCATTGGGAATTGTTACAGCATTACGTGAAACTTCGGTTATTATTGCCACTCTAATTGGGGTACTTTGGTTTAAAGAAAAACCTATTGGTTATCGTATTGGTGCAGCAAGTATAGTCTTCTGTGGAATTATTTTTCTAGCTCTTTAGATCAGGTCAAGACACTTGCTTAATACCAGCCTCTATTACTTCAAAAGCTTCGTTTAATTCTTGCTCGGTAATCGTCATTGGTGGGCAAAGAGTGAGAATGCAACCGCCACCAATCTTATAACTTAATCCATTAGAAAGAGAATGATAGAGGACTTCTTCAGCCTCTTTTTGCGCAGGTTTGCCATTTTTTGTTAGTGCTATACCAAAAAACAAACCCAAACCTCTTACATCAGAAATGATTGGGTATTTTGATTTCATTTCCTTTAAGCGTGTCAGGCCTTTTTCCCCAAGTTCGACCGAGTTATCGATTAATTTATCTTCCAAAAGACATTCAAGTGTTGCAAGAGCAGCGGCACATCCAACAGAACTCTTTTCATGGGTATAATGGCCAAGGGCTCTATCTCCGACAATATCAAGATCTTCATGGACAAGGAGCGCAGCCATCGGAAAGATGCCTCCTCCTAAACCTTTTCCTATTACGAGCATGTCAGGTACAACGTCAAAATGCTCACAAACGAACATTTTACCCGTACGTCCTAGAGCTGACGGGATTTCATCAAATATCAATAGTATATTGTTTTCGTCACAAATTTTTCGAACACGTTTCCAATAATTTTTGGGTGGAAGCTCAACAGTTGTCCATCTCATTGGTTCTGCGATTAACGCACCGATATCGCCTTCCATTTCAACTACATACTTTAAGTATTCGATACATCCGTCGTGATTTTCATCAGGGCAATTGAAGTGGCATTTTCCACGTCTAGGGGGAGGAATATGCTCTGATCCTGGCATTAACGGGCCTACATCTTTTCGAAATAGACTTTCGCCACCAATTGAAATTGCATCTAGCGATGCACCGTGGAAACTATCCCACATTGAAATTGTTTTGTGTCGGCCTGTTGTGTATCTCGCAAGTTTTAAAGCCATTCCTATTGCATTCGTACCTCCAGGCGCGAAGAGCATTTTATTTAAACGACCAGGAGATAATTTAGCGAGTTTACGAGCTAGATCTATCGCCGTCTGGTTTGTATATCTACGTGGACAAAAAGGTAATTGGTCTAACTGGTCCTTGATTGCATTTACTACTCTTGGATGTCCGTATCCAACTTGGTGAACACTGTTGCCGTGAAAATCCATAATTTTGCGGCCTTGAATATCCTCGATATAAATACCTTCACTTTTATTGATAACATTTAAGCATGGGCTTGATAGAGATTGATGCAGAAAAAATTGGGCGTCGTCTTCTAAGAGCTTCTGTGTATTGAGGTCTAGGTGAGTTTTGGCCCACTCTTTTCTTTGTGGAGAAAAGTTTACATCTCCTTCTGTAAACCCCGCCGATGATTTGTTATCAAATTTTTGTTTCATTTTCCATCTCAAATAGAGGATCACGCCAACTTAGACCATCCTCCGTTGGACCAGATGGCCGGTATTCACAGCCGAAAGCTCCTTGATACCCAAGGCGCTTAAATTCTGGTAAAATGTATCTATAGTTAAGTTTCCCTTCGAATGGCTCAGCTCGGTTTTCTGCTGCAGCAATTTGAATATGCCCGATTTTATTGGCATGGGCCTTAAAATTTTTCAATAAGTCTCCGCTTTCCTTATCGATATGGTAGCAATCAAACATTATTTTCAATCTTGGATGATTAATGCAATTTATAATGTCTGCCGCTTGATCAATTGTTTTTAGAAAGTAACCAGGCAATTGTTCTTCACAAACCGGTTCAATTAAAATTAGAATTTTCGAGTTTTTTAATGCGAATTCCAAATTTGAAATAAACGTATTTATTGAGGTTTGATTATACTCGGTAACACCTGATAATATATGTAATGCTCTTGCTCCTATATCTTCGGCTATTGTTATAGCTTGTTTGATTTCACTTTGAGCTTGGTCAGATCTACCTGGTATAGCGGCACATCCAAAGGTATCACCCATTCGGACGTTCATTCCATTTAAACTTAGTTCCAATTGATAAAGTAGTTTTTTTAAATCAGTTAAATTTATTTCATGAGGTTCGTCATGAAATTCTAAAGAGTTAAAATGATGACGTTTTGCCAATTTTATTCGCTCTAGAAAAGGCAGTTCCCTCCACAGATATCCGGTATTCGCTGAAAAGTTAAATTTCAAAATACTAAAAATCTCCCGAGTTAGGGCAATAATACTTCCCGAATAGTTTTTGCGTCAGCAAGACGATCCATTGCTTCATTGAGTTCATTAAATTTAATTGTTCGGGACATCAACTTGTCAACAGGTAAAGAGCCTGCTTTAAACATATTTAAATATCGTGGAATATCCCGTTTTGCTACACAGCTACCCATATATGAACCTCTTAGACATCTTTCCTCGGCAGCTATTTTAAGGTGCGATAAATTGATTTCAGCTTCAGGTCCTGGCATGCCAGCTGCAACTGTTGTTCCGCCCCGTCTCGTTATTTCGTACGCTGTCTGAAGTGCACGGCCAGAACCAGCTGTTTCAACGGCAATATGTACTCCGCCGTCGGTAATTTTGTGCACCTGCTCAATTGCATCTTTGTCGGCTGCATTGACAGTATGATGAACCCCTAGTTCCTTTGCAAATTCAAGTTTTTCGGCACTTAAATCTATTGCTATTACTTTTCCTGCTCCTAAAGCTAAAGATGCTAAAACTGCACTGAGCCCGACACCACCAAGTCCAACGACACCAATGAATTGGCCAGCTTTGGCGTCAGCAGTATTAATTACGGACCCAACGCCGGTAACCACTCCACAACCAAAAAGTGCTGCTTGCTCGAACGGAATAGATTTTTCAATTTTGACCAACGCTTCTTTGGATAACACCGAATATTCAGCGAACCCAGCAACGCCAGAATGATGATGGATCGATTTACCATTTTGCTTAAGCCTTGTTGTACCATCTCTCAAAACTGCTTTCGCATTTGCGATTGTGGCAGGTTCGCATAATGCAGGTCGCCCAGAACTACACATTTCACAGAGGCCGCAGCTTGCAACATAGGAAGGCACTACATGATCTCCAATCTCGAAGCCTTCAACATTATCACCTAGTTCGGTGATTATTCCTGCAGCTTCATGGCCAAGTACGATCGGCATCGGTTTTCCCCGTTCACCGCTAATTGCGACAAGGTCTGAATGACAAAGGCCAACCGCTTTGACTTTTATCATAACCTCATTTGACTTAGGAGGATCTATCTCAACCTCTTCAATGGATAGAGGTTTGCTTTCGGCGTACGGTCTCGGTACTCCTGATTGCCGTAAAATCGCAGCCTTAATTTTCATTTTATTCCCCATAAGAATACTTATTGAGTTGAAGTGTCAGGCTGCTGCTTCCTCTAATGAAGCTTCTAGTATATCCAAACCTTCTTCTATAATTTTAAGGTCGGCAGATAATGGAACCAAGATTCTTATAACATTGCGGGCAGGTCCAGCTGTAACAAGAATGAGGCCTTTCTGAAGCGCTATTTGAGCTACTTTTGCAGCCATATCACCGTCTGGTTCTAGATTGTCACGATCTTTAACAAGCTCGACCGCATTCATACATCCAAGGCCACGAACATCTCCAATATTTTGAAGTGAATTTTTGAAAGACATTTCTCGAAGACGTTTATCTATCACCTCTCCAATTTTTATACCTTTTGCTAATAATCCATCTTTTTCAATTGTCTCCAAAACTGCAAGAGCGGCTGCACAAGCCATTGGGTTTCCTCCGAATGTACCGCCTAAACCACCAGGTGGGACAGTATCAATAATACTCGCTTTTCCGACCACACCAGATATCGGTAAACCTCCGCCTATACTCTTTCCTACACATGTTAAATCAGGATCAATGCCATAGTGTTCCATAGCAAACATCTTGCCGGTACGTCCTATGCCAGATTGAATTTCGTCAGCGACCATTACGATCCCATGCTCATCACACAACTCGCGTAAATATGAAACAAAGTCCTGTGTGGCAATATTATATCCACCTTCTCCCTGGACAGGTTCGAAGAAAATGGCAGCAATTTGATCTGGTGGACAATCGCTCCTAAATAAAGTTGCGAAGGCTTTTTTGGTGTCTTCCAAAGTGATGCCTCGGAATTCATCTGGGAAGGGCAGTCTATAAATGTCGCCTGGGAAAGGTCCAAATCCTTGTTTAAAAGGTATCATCCTCGCACTCAGTGCCATCCCCATGTAGGAACGTCCGTGATATCCATTTGTAAAGGTAATGATCGCTGGGCGTTTTGTATAAAAGCGTGCAACTTTTACGGCATTTTCGACTGCTTCTCCACCAGCTGAAAAAAACATGGACTTCTTTTCAAAATCACCAGGATATATATTATTTAGTCTTTCAGCTAATTCTATGTAGCTCTCATATGGTGTGACCTGAAAGCAAGTATGAGTAAGTGTGTCCAGCTGGTTTTTTATAGCTTCAACAACTCTGTGATTGCGGTGGCCGGTATTTTGACAACCAATTCCACCACAAAAATCTATATAACGCTTACCCTCGACATCCCATATTTCTGTGTTTTCTGCTTTGTCAGCTATAAATGTCGAAGAATAAGCAATTGCTTTAGCTACAGATTTATCCCGTCTTAGTTCAAATTCTTTGTTCGTCACCATCGATTATCATTTCCAATTCACTCAATTTTAACCATAGACATAAGCTGGCAGCCAAGTGGCCAATGCCGGCCATTGAAAAACCAAATAAATAGCAATGAGCTGAAGGATAACAAAAGGAATTATGCCTTTGTAAATATCTTTCATTGCCACACTAGGGGGGCTGATTCCTCTCATATAAAAGAGAGCATACCCGACCGGTGGCGTCAAAAAAGACGTCTGTAGTGTGACGGCAACTAAAATCGTAAACCAAACGAGCACTGGTTTGTCTACCACACCATAACCGCTTATTGCTAAGTCCATGGCCCCAATAACTGGTACGAGCAATGGCAATACAATAAAAGTTATTTCAATCCAGTCGAGGAAAAAGCCAAGTAGAAATACACAAAATAGTACAAAGAGAATAATACCATTATCGTTGAAAGGTAATGAAGTTAAGGCGTTCTCTATGATTTCATCACCACCTAGAGCACGCACAACAAAAGCAAAAACAGTTGCACCTATTATGATACAAAAAATGTAGCCCATGGTATTAAAAGTGCCGTATAGAGCCTCTTTCAACATTGTTAAATTTAGTTTTCGATAAAACGCTGCAAGGATCATTGCGCTCAAAGCGCCAACTCCGCTAGCCTCTGTTACTGTAGCAATACCGGCTATAATTGACCCTAAAACCAAGAACATCAGAGCCAATATCGGAACGGCATCCAATAATACTTTAAAAAGGGTTTTTAATCCCACCGGTTGTCGATTTTCTGCCAAAGGTGCTGCAGAGGGCTTTAAGAACGAAAATCCAAGTATGTAGATTACATATAGTGCTGCCAGCATTAAGCCTGGGATAAAGGCTCCCATAAATAAATCACCCGCTGGAAGATTGAGTTGGTCTGCCATAAAAACCAACATAATAGATGGGGGTATTATGATCCCAAGGCAGCCCGATGCGGCTACAGTGCCCGTTGCAAGTTCTTTTGAATAGCCCTGCTTAATCATTATTGGGAGACTTAATACACCCAATAGCACTACAGAGGCTCCAACAATTCCAGTACTTGCAGCTAGCAATGTCCCTATCAAAGCCACCGTTATGGCCATGCCACCCCTTACATTACCAAACAATTCTTGAGTTGAAATAAGTAACCGCTCAGCTATTCCGGACTTTTCGAGCATAAAACCCATGAAAATGAATAGAGTACCCGCGATTAGAATCCAATTTGTCATAACAGCGTAGATGCGCTTTACAACAATGCCGAAGTAATAGAAGTCCAGACCAGTAGCTGTATCAAAATATTGATCGGAGATCATTGCCACCAAGGTAAATAAAATTGAGACGCCAAATAGTGTGTAGGAAATATGAAAACCCACAAGAAGCATTGCGCAAAAGGTAACAAAAAGAGCTGTCAGTAGAATGGTTTCAACAAACATTAGTTTGCGTCTCCTGTTAATTTTCTTAGTTTTGCAACAATTGCGATTGATCTAGCAACTGTTGCAATTCCAAATAATACAAATGACAACACTAGAACTGATTTGATAATCCATCTGTGAGGTAGCCCGCCAGGATCAATTGAGCCCTCTGCAGTTACATAAGCCCGCATCATGAAAAACCATGAGTGATATATAATAACGAGAATAAATGGCAGTAGTACAACAACGTGACTGACAAGATCTATCCAAAGCTTTGTTTTTTCAGAAAACTTACTATACAGTAGATCGTTGCGAACATGTGTTTCCATAGATGTACAATATGAAAATCCCATCATAAATCCGAAAGAGTATATGTGCCACTGCAGTTCATCAAACCCCAGGCTCGATACTCCAAGTACATAGCGCAAGAAGACCGATAAACATACAATGATCACAAGAAATAGCGCTAGCCAGCTTATTGCATTACCCAGCGCAATAATTTGTTTTTCTATATTCTGAACAAATTTCACTTTGAGATTTACCTGTTTTACTGACGGCTATTATTTTGTTCTAGCAATGCAAGCTGTCTGCTTGCATTGCTAATTGTTTAAAGTAGAACTATTAGTCCCACAAACTATTGCGACCAATAGAACCAATGTTCTCCCAGGCCTTATAATCTTCCATGAATGCTGTAAGATCATCCATCAACATTTTGACTTCCGGATCTGTTGCCATAAGCTCATCCATTGTCTCGTTAAATGCTGCTCTCATAGCCTTGAGCATTTCGTCATCAAATTTAACAATTTCGACACCTTTTTCTTCTTGTAGTGTCTTAAGGGCCGCATTTTGAATAGCATTTGAGTGTGTCATTGACCAAACATTTGCCTGTCTCACTGAGGCTTCCCATTGGGCTTGCTGAGCATCACTCATACCATTCCAAACATCCATATTCATAACGATTTCGATGATTGTGTACGGCTGGTGCCAGCTTGGCATATGGTAAAACTTAGCAACTTTATGCAATCCAGCTTCTAAGTCGTTTGCTGGGAGACCCATTTCAGCAGCGTCGATCACACCTTTTTCAAGACCTGGGAAAATTTCGCCAAAAGGAATAAGAGTAGGAACAGCGCCTAGTTTCGTTACAGTACCACCCGCAAAACCACCAATTCGGATTTTTGTTCCCTTCCAGTCTTCAACTTTCTCAATTCTCTTGGTAAACCAACCCGCGCCTTCATTTGCATAGATAGCAAGAGGCCATACCTTTACGTTATATCCAGCATCATTATAAAACTTTTCCCAAAGTTTTGTTCCGTTGCCTTCATATAGCCAACCTAGCATTACATGCGGTTCTGGACCAAATGGCATAGTACAGTATGGAATAGCTTCTTTCAAAGAACCTCCAAGATAGGCGCCGCAGGTGTAGCCCGCCTGTACTTGTCCGTCTGATACTGCTTGGTGGATATCAAATGCTGGCATAAGTTCCCCTGGCTCAAACATTTTGATTTTCATGTTTCCACCAGAAACTCTTTCAAGAACATCAGCAAAATACACAGAAGTAGAACCTGTTATTGGTAAATTTGTGCCAAAAGCTGAAGG